>ERZ869991.390-NODE-390-length-15137-cov-3.368725_pt1 | contig 15137 bp, 14 predicted proteins | sample MGYA00520862_ERZ869991 | MGnify/ENA primary metagenome ERZ869991 (study PRJEB32232, sample SAMN07284978) | human gut metagenome | biome: human-associated habitat; material: feces | host: Homo sapiens | place: Tanzania | collected 2014-08-11 ...
GTTAAGAAATTGATAAGCAGCTTCAACCCGCCCGATATCCGCAAATTCTATAAGATACACCGTGAAATAGTCCATTTCATGGTGCGCAGTGCCGTTAAAGTCAATGACGGACATTTTGATAAATATGTGACCGCTCCCGACGGACATAATATCCGTGTGAGGATATACCCGCCCAGGACTATAGGAAACAGCACAAGACTGCTGGTGTTCTACCATGGCGGCGGCTGGGTCATCGACGACAGCAACAAGCCGACCGTCAACACCCAGGAATTCAAGGACGCCATGAACTTCTACCTCAAGCTCATCGCTACCGGCGAAGCGCAGGTCAAGGATGACCTCATCGCATCGGTCGACACCGGCGCCGGCACCATGGGCATCGGCTGGCCGGGCTGGTACACCCCGACTGCTGATTCCACCGCGGACTACATCGCCCTCTCCGGCGCAGTATCCAAGGGCGGCGAGACCCACAACGCCAACGTCTACGGCGTTTGGACCATCGGTATCCCCAGCAACAGCCAGAACAAGGAACTGGCCACCGAGCTGCTGAGCTACCTGATGGACAAGGATGTCCAGAAGTCCACCGTTCCCTCCGGCGGTGTAATGGGCAGAGGGATATTGACCTCCAAGGTTTTCTCGTAGCTTTCCAGCTCGCCGAGAGTATTCTCTGCAAGGGCTGTTACCACTGCTTTGGCGGCAAGCACCCAGCCCTCCCCTTTGGGGACGGTCTGCTGAGGGCCGTAGTGCACAAAGCAGGCTCGCAGCTGTGCCCCTGCATCCGGCAACGGGCCGGAACCTGTGGCGGTGGCAGTATCGTTCAGGGTGCAGAGCAGCTGCTCTGTGACAAGCGGCTGCGGCGTGAGTTCCGTTTCAAACCGGGTAGAAAAAGCATCCACCGCCACCTGCAACTGGTAGCTGCGCCATGCCCGCAGATGCAGCATGACGTTTGCCGTCAACTGGGCGGCGGCGCTTTCTGCCTGCGACAAGGTAAAACCCACCGGCTCTGCCACACATACGCAATGGCAGTCCTCGGTGATGCCCTCTAGATCTATCACCTGCTGGAAGGGCAGCGCCGCCGCCTGACTTTGCAGGGCAGTATCCCCTTCTGCCCGCCACGCGCACTGCACCCGCAGCTCCCCCTTGACCACAGCCTTACCGGCAAGCAGCTTTACCTCTGCCACACAGGCGTTGCCGGTAATATCCAGTACAGCCGCCGGGGGCTTTGCAAAGACCAGCTCGCCCTCCAAGGTGACCAGCTTATCCAGCACAGCCACGCTGCGCACGCCCTGCAGGGTACGCAGCTGCTGCTCAATGCCGCCATCCGCCAGTGCAGTAATGACCTCGGTCTTGCACTGGGTGTGCACCGTGACCACCAGCCCGTAGGCACCCCGCACCTCGATACGGCGCGGGTCTGCCGCACGGGTGTTGAGGTACTCTGTCTGCCCTTCCACCACGGCTGTCCATGCGGTAAAGGTAAGCTCCGGCAGCTCCAGCTGCCGGGTAAAGGGCAGCTTTTGCTCGGTCTGGCACAGACCTTTTTCTGATTCGCTCTGGTAAAACACCGTGCAGCGCAGATAACCCTCTAAGGTAAGCCTGCCCGGCTGCAGCTGCCGCTGCAGCACCACCGGGCGGACAAAGCACTTGACCAGCTTGCCCACCGGCGGCAGATCATCCGAGATGCGGATCTCGGTTTCCAGCGGAAGTTCTGCTTTTACGGTACAGCCCGCCCCGCCCTGCGGCAGCGTGTCCCGGAATATCTTCAGTTCCATGTGCAGTGCGCTCCTTTCCCTGTCCGTTTCCGTAAGAGTGTATGCAGCGGTAAGCGGCGGTATGCCGACAGCAAAAGGCCGGTGTGCAGCAGCTGCCACACACCGGCCTTTTATGGATTCAGTTCTCTTTGCGGATGCCGAACAGCTTGCGCAGAATGCCGCACAGCGCTTTCGGGCTGCGAATGACCACTACCTGCATCTCCACCCCGCCTTTCGCTCATGTTTACCCCATTATAGCGTCTGACAGGCAAAAATGTTCCGGGAGTAGTTCAATCCGCGATGGTCTCCACCACCACAAGCGCGCCCTGCCGGGTGCTGACGGTGATGCAGTCTGAGCCTTCGGCGTACTCGTTGCTCACACCCAGCGGATAGCCTGCTGTGAGTACGGCATCTTCCAGCTCATAGAAGGAGCCTTTTTCATACACGCCCTCGGCGCGCCCCTCCATGGGGAAGGCCGAGAAATAGAAGAATTCTTCCTTGGGATAGCACCGGCTTTCGCCCGGCAGCACAAAGGTGATGCGGGAGCGCTCGTCCTGCAAGGCGGCGCGGATGCCGCGTTGCTCAAGCCCAAGGCCGGTGCACAGGTTTGCAAGGGTATGCTCCACCCGCCTGCCGCCCAGTGCACCCAGCAAAAGCACCTCGTCAAAGCCCTTTTGTGCAGCAAGCTTTGCGGCATACTCGGTATCGGTGTCGTCCTTGACGTGGGGTAAAACAACAATATCGTCCTGATCCTGCTGCGGACAAGGAGCGGAATCAAAATCGCCTACAATAATATCCGGCTTGCAGCCCAGCCGTTCGCAGTTGCGGTAGCCCGCATCGCAGGCAATGATAAAATCATCGCTGCGCAGCAGGCGCTTGAGCTCCGGCTGCACCGGGCAGGCGGAAAGGATCACACAACGGGACATCTCATTCTTCCTTCCGTATTACACTTTCGGGCGCTGCCAGTCCTTGACATCCTTTACTTCGTCGTACATGGCGCAGTAGCTGTCGTACCGGGTCTGGGAAAGTTTGCCCTCTGCCAGCGCCGCCCGCACAGCGCAGCCTTTTTCGCTGCGGTGGGAGCAGCCGGTAAACTGGCACTGACCAAGATAAGGGCCAAATTCCGGGAAGGCGTGCTCCAGATTCTCCTTGGGGATGAACCCGGCACGGTTAGCTTCCAAGCTGGCAAAGCCCGGGGTGTCGGCAATGCGTCCGCCGTAGGCTTCAAAGACGGTCACCTCACGGGTGGTGTGACGGCCGCGCCCCAGCTTCTGGCTGATGGCGCTGGTCTCGCGGGCAGCGTCCGGCAGCAGTGCATTCAGCAGGGTGGATTTTCCCACGCCGGAGTTGCCGCAGAAAGCGCACAGCCTGCCGTTGATCCACTGTTTTACCTCGTCCAGCCCGGCACCGCTTTCGTAGTCGATGCGGATAAACGGCAGAGTGGACTTTGCATAGGCGTTTGCCAGAAAATCTGCTTCGGCAAGGTCGCTTTTGGTGCACACCACCACCGGCTGTACGCCCTTATCCACCGCAATGGCGGAAAGCTTATCCAGCACCAGCGTGCTGGGGGTGGGCTGGGTAGTGCTTGCCACAAGAAACAGCACATCCAGATTTGCCACCGGCGGGCGCACAAAAACGTTTTTGCGGGGCGAGATCTGCGCAATGACCGCTGCGCCATTCTCGGTCTCCAGCGTCACCTCATCCCCTGCCACGGGGGTGATCTTCTGCTTGCGGAAGATGCCGCGGGGCTTGCACTCCACGATGCCATCCGGCGTTTTTACATAGTAAAAGCCGCCAATGCCTTTTACGATATAACCGTTCATGCACATCCTCCGTCAGCCCAGCAGCGAGGACCACCAGTCCAGAATACCGCCGCCGGTGGAGCTGCTGCTGGAGCTCGGCTCGCTGCTGCCGCCGGTGCTCTCGCCGCCGGTAGAGCCTTCGCCCGTGGTGCCGGAAGTACCGTCACTGCCCGGCTGCTCCGGTTCCTGCGCCGGTGCAGCGCCTGCGCTGACCACAACGTTTACGCGGCTGTTCAGCTTCGCGGTGGTACCTGCTGCAGGGTTCTGGCTGAGCACCGTGCCTGCAGGCTGGTCGCTGTATTCTTCGCTCTGGCTGCCAAGACCCAGATGGTTCTGCACCAGCAGGGTGCGGGCATCATCCACGCTCATGCCGGTAAGCGAGGGCACCTTGGTGGTGGTGGACACCTGCGGACGGCTGATATAAAGGATGACCGTGGAGCCTGCTGCCACCTGCGTACCGGCGGCAGGGTCGGTGCGGATGACCGCACCGGAGGCCACCGAGGTATCCACAGCCTGCGTGACCAGCACCGAAACGCCCAGTGCCTTGAGCTGCTGCTCTGCATCGGACTGCACATAGTTGGTCAGATCCGGCACCGTAACATACTGGGTACCCAGACTGACGGTCAGGGTCACGCTCTGACCCTCGCGGACGGTGCGGCCGGACACCGGCGACTGCTTATAGATATAACCGGCGGCATAGTTGCTGTTATATTCTTCTTCCCACTCCGGGGAGATCTGACCGGATGCGATCTGATCCGTGGCCATGGCCTGATCCTTGGTCATGCCGATATAATCCCCAAGGGTGACATCGGCCTTGTTGTTCATCAGGTTAGAGGAGTCGTTCAGGATCATCCAGCACAGCGCCATGCAGGCCAGTGCAAAGGCAATGGTGATGCCGAACAAGGCAGGCAAAAAAACAGTGCGGCGCTTTTTGCCCGGCCTGCTTTTGCCGTTTTTGCGGGGAGTGGGCTGTTCGTTCTGACGGATCGCGCGGTTCTGGTTCATGGTACGTTTCACCACCTTTTCGGGTGCTTCTTCTGTAATATACTGATATTCAAACAGCACGGAGGGGTTCTGCACATAGGTGTCCAGTGCTTCCAGCATTGCCCGTGCCGAGGGGTAGCGGTTCTGGGGGAGCTTGGCCATAGCCTTTTCGGTGATCTCCACCAGCGCATAGGGCACCTCCGGTGCCAGCTCGTGCAGCGAGCGGGGCTCGTCCGAGATCTGCTTGATGGCAACCTCTACCACGTCGTCTGCATCAAAGGGCAGATGACCGGAGAGCATCTCGTACATCATGACGCCTACCGAATAGATGTCACTGGTGCGGTCGGTCTCGTCCCCCTTGGCCTGCTCCGGGCTGATATAATGCACACTGCCCATCGCCTTGCCGGCCAGCATCTGGTTATCTGCCCGGGAAATGCGGGCGATGCCGAAATCCATCATGCGCAGCTGGCCGTTATCCAGCAGCATAATGTTCTGGGGCTTGATATCCCGGTGCACGATGCCGTTGGCGTGGGCGTGCTCCAGCGCCTTGAGGATCTGGGAGATGAAGTGCACGGTCTCCCGGCTGGAAAGCTTGCCGCCCCGCTCGTTGAGGTACTCCCGCAGGGTCATGCCGTCCACATACTCCATGACGATATACTGCAGATGGTCGTTGACCGAAACATCGTACACCTTGACGATGTTGGGGTGGTTCAGCAGGGAGATGGCCTTGGATTCGTTTTTAAAGCGGCGCACAAGATCCGGGTCGTGCATATACTCCTGCCGCAGCACCTTGACAGCCACCACAGTCCCGGCGGGCACGGGGCCGTTCTGTCCCCGCATGACCGCCTTATACACGTTGGCCATGCCGCCGGAGCCGATCAGCTCCTGCACCTCGTACAGACCGTCCAGTCTTTTACCGATCAGGTTATCCATGGCGCACCTCCATCGGCTCTATCCCCACCAGCAGGGCGGTGATGTTGTCCGGGCCGCCGTTTTCGTTGGCGGTACGGATCAGAACATCCGGCAGATCGTAAAAAGACCCGCTGCGCAGCAGCTGCTCCAGCTGCTCTGTGGGTACGGCATTGGTCAGGCCGTCCGTGCACAGCAGCAGAACATCCCCTGCCTGCAGCGCCACGGTGGTGAACTCCGGCTCCAGCCGGTAATCCACGCCCAGTGCCCGGGTGATGATGTTTTTCTGCGGGTGATGCTCTGCCTGCTCCTGCGTGATGGTGCCGCAGTCCACCAGCTCCTGCACATAGGAGTGGTCGTGGGTCAGCTGCGCCAGCTTACCGTCCCGGTAGAGGTAGGCGCGGGAATCGCCCGCGTGGCTCAGATAGGCCTTGCCGCCACGCACCAGAGCGCAGACGGCAGTGGTGCCCATACCGGCCAGAGACTCCTCCCGCAGCGCCTTCTGGAACACATAGCGGTTAGCGCTGAGCAGCGCCTTCTTTAAAAAGGTCTCCTCTTCGCCGGGGATGCACTGGCTGTACTGCTCCTGAAAGCAGCGCTCGATGACGCTGCACGCACACTGCGAGGCTTCCCGCCCGCCGCGTGCGCCGCCCATGCCATCGCATACCAGCGCCCATGCTGCATCGCCGGGCAGTTCCCCGGCACGGTAATCATCCTGATTGTCCTGCCGGACGCGTCCCACGTCCGTTTTTCCTGCAAGTTTCATAGGTTTCTCCCTCTGTTTATGCCTTGCCGTTCATTTCGTCGCGGCGCAGCTGGCCGCAGGCGGCACTGATCTCGCTGCCAAGGCGGCGGCGCACCGTAGCGTTTACACCAAGGCTTTCAAGCTTTTGCTGGAACCGGCGCACATTGGCTGCATCCGTAGCGGAATACGGACTGCCGTCCACCGGGTTGATGGGGATCAGATTTACATGAGCGCCCATGCCCCGGATCAGGTCTGCCAGCTGCTTTGCGCAGACATCAGAATCATTGACACCGCGCACCATGGAATATTCAAAACTGACCCGGCGGCCGGTGGTCTCCTGATACCGGCGCACAGTCTGGATCAGCTGTTCCACCGGGTAGGCATCGTTGACCGGCATCATGCTGCTGCGGATCTGGTTGGTGGGTGCGTGCAGCGAGATGGAAAGGGTAAGCTGCAGCTTTTTCTCCGCCAGCTGGTCGATCTTAGGCACAAGGCCGCAGGTGGAAAGGCTGATGTTGCGCATCCCGATATTGACGCCCTCGGGCGAGGTGATGTTCTCCAAAAAGCGCATCACTTCGTCAAAGTTGTCCAGCGGCTCGCCGATACCCATGAGCACGATATGGGAGATGCGCTCGCCGATATCCTTCTGGGCGGTGTAGATCTCGGAGCAGATCTCGCCTGCTTCAAGGTTGCGCACCCGCCCCGCCTGTGTGGAGGCGCAGAACCGGCAGCCCATGCGGCAGCCCACCTGCGTGGACACGCACACGGTATTGCCGTAGTGGTAACGCATGACAACGGTCTCGATGCAGTTGCCGTCGGCCATGCGCAGCAGATACTTCACAGTACCGTCCTTAGCTTCCTGACGGCGTTCGATCTGCGGTGCAGCGATATAAAAGGCTTCTTCCAGCTTTGCCAGCAGGGTCTTGGGCTGGTCGGTCATGGCAGAAAACTCGGTGACCAGCTTCTGGTGCACCCAGTGGAAGATCTGCTTTGCCCGGAAACCCGGCTGTCCCAGCGCTTTTAATTCGGCGGTCAATTCTGCCAGCGTCAGGGAAGAAATACAGCGTTTTTGTTCCATTCTGTTCTCCTATAAGAGGATGCGACCCGCAGGGTCGTGCTTATTGCGTTACGGCGGCTTTTTGCAGCACACACAGGAAAAAGCCGTCCATGCCGGTACGGGTGGGCACCGAAAGGCAGCCGTGCTCCCCTGCCGTCATCCCGGCGGGCAGCGGTACATCCGGCGCACAGACCGCAAATTCCGGGTGGCGCTGCAAAAAGGCTGCGATCTGCTGCTGATTTTCTGCCGGGTCGATGGTGCAGGTGGAGTAGACCAGCCGCCCGCCCGCCTTGAGCAGCGCCGCAGCGGTATCCAGAATTGCCGCCTGTGTGGCAAGCAGCTCTGCCTGCCGGGCAGCTTCCAGCTTTTTATAGCGCAGATCCGGCTTTTTTGCCAGAATGCCCAAGCCGCTGCAAGGAACATCCGTCAGGATACGGTCTGCCATGGGCAGTGCAGGGTTCGGTTTGGTGGCATCATTACAAAGGGTATGCACCCCGGTAAAGCCCATGCGGTCTACCGCGGTGCGGATCAGCCCCACACGGTTCTCTGCTGCATCGCAGCTGTACAGCTCTCCTGTATCCTGCATCTGCTCGGCCAGCAGAATGGTCTTGCCGCCGGGGGCAGCACACAGATCCAGTACCGTCTCGCCGGGGGCTGCGTCCACGCAAAGGGCTGCCAGCTGGCTGGCCTGCCCCTCCACATGGTAGTAGCCCTGCCGGAACAGCTCATTGTCTGCCGGGCTGCCCGCAAACCGCGCCAGCACACTGCCGGGCACGATGCCCTGCCGCACCTCTGCTGCGCCCTGCTCTGTAAGCATCGCACACAGCTGTGCAGCGCTGGCCTTGAGGGGGTTAGCACGCAGACTGGTCAAACCTCCATCGGCCTGATAGGTCAGGATGCCCAGTGCTTCGTCCGGGTAGTTTTTGTGGAGAAATTCCGCCACATCCCGCCCGGCAGAGCCTAAAACCATCAGGCGCTGGATCTCATCTGTAAAGACGGCAGCATCTAAATCGTAGCCGCAGGCCTTGCGCAGCACGGCGTTGACAAGGCCGGAGGCACTGGATTTTTTAAAAGTGCGGGTCAGCTTGACCGCTTCGTTCACCGCAGCGGAGACAGGCACCTGCATATAGCGCGCCTGTGCCAGTGCGGCACGTAAAATTTCCCGCACGGGGGCATCCAGCTTTGCCAGACCCTTGGGCAGAAACTGCTCAAGAATATAGTCCAGCGTGCCCCGGTGCTCCAGCACGGTGTAGAAGATGGCACTTGCAAAGGCCTTATCCCGGCCTTCCAGCTTCTGGCGCTTGAGTTCTGCGTCCAGCACCAGATTGGAAAAGCCGTCCTGCTCCTGCCGTACCAGTGCGGCGACTGCCGCCGCACGCGGATTTGCGGCCATCAGAGGCTATCCCCCGTTTTCAGGCGCAGACCCGCTGCAAAGGCGGTGCCATCCATGGGCTTTTTGCCCTCCGGCACAACTTCCAGCAGCTGGATAGCACCCTCGCCGCAGGCTACGGTCAGGGGCTTTGTAGCCAGTACCGTGCCCGGGGCTTCGCCATTGGCGGCAGCCACGCGGCAGGACATCACCTTGAGCTTTTTGCCGCCGGAGGTGATGAACCACGCACCCGGCCAAGGATTCATGCCGCGCACCCAGTTATGGATATGGGCGGCAGTGTCGGTCAGGTGGAACTCTGCCATCTCCTTGTTCAGCATGGGGGCAAGGGTGGCATTCTCGTGCTGCTGCGGTACAGCCGTCAGGATGCCTGCTGCGATCTGGGGTACAGTCTCGCACAGGGCTTCAGCACCCACAGCGGTAACGCGGTCAAACAATTCGCCGCTGGTCTCCTCGGGGTCAATGACGATCTTTTTGCAGTACAGCACATCGCCGGTATCCAGACCCTCGTCCATCTGCATGATAGAAACGCCGGTCTCAGCGTCGCCGTTCAGCACCGACCACTGCACCGGGGCGCTGCCGCGATACTTCGGCAGCAGCGAAACGTGCAGGTTGATGCAGCCATAGCGGGGCAGTTCCAGCACAGACTTCGGCAGGATGCAGCCATAGGCCACCACCACGATCAGCTCCGGGGCGAGGGTGCGGATGTTTTCATCCTCACTGCCGTCCCGCAAGGTGCGGGGCTGGAACACAGGTGTGCCGTGCGCCAGAGCAACCTCCTTGACCGGCGGTGCGGTGAGCACCTGCTTGCGGCCGACCGGCTTATCTCGCCGGGTATACACGGCACAGATCTCGTGCCCGGCGGCATATAGGGCTTTCAGGCACTCGGCGGCAATATCCGGCGTGCCCATGAACAAAATGCGCATCAGTTGTTTCCTTTCGCTTCGCGGGCAGCCTTTTTGCCTTCCTCGGTATCCTCATAGAAGTACTCGCTGGACTCCATGATGGTGATGCCGTCCAGATGGTCGTTCTCGTGCTGGATGCAGCGACCCAGCAGACCGTCGGCTTCCAGCTCGAACCATTCGCCGTTGCGGTCCTGCGCACGCACCTTGACGGCAACCGGGCGGGTCACAGCGCCGTTGTGCCCCGGGAAGGACAGGCAGCCCTCGTAGGCGGTCTCCTCTTCCTCGGAAACGGCGAGGATCTCGGGGTTGACGAAATCAATGAACTTGTACTCGTAATCCTCGGGGATCTCCTCCGGGGCATCGGTGGTGTCCCACACCACGAACAGGCGGCGCATCATGCCCACCTGCGGGCCTGCCAGACCCACGCCGTCGGCGGCGATCATGGTCTCGCGCATATCGTCCAGCAGGGTGGCCAGACGGTCGTCAAAATTGGTCACAGGGCGGCAGACCTTGTTCAGGATGGGGTCGCCTTCTTTAACAATATTACGGATAGCCATAATGGTACCTCCAGTTTTATCAGATGTCTCCGTCCGAGTGCAGGTCTACCACGACCGATGCCTTGGACGGCAGTTTTTCTTTTTCATACAGTGCCAGTGCAGCACGCACAAGGTCGCGGAAGCGGCGGTCGTTGCGGCACTTGACGGTGAGCTTATAGCGGTAGGTGTCGTTGATTTTTTCAATGCTGCCGGGCGTAGGACCCAGAATGCGCAGGGGCAGATCCGGCTGCTTGGCCGCCTGCTGCCCTAAAAGCGCCGAGAACCGGGCAGCGGCACGCGCCACCTCGTTCTCCTTTGCACCGGCAAAGCCGATGACGCACAGCCCGCAGAAGGGCGGGTACAAGCCCAGCCTGCGGTAGTCGATCTCCTGCTCATAGAAAGCATCGTAATCCTGTGCGGCGGCAAGGGTGAGCACCGGGTTGTCCGGGTCGGTGGTCTGGATGATGGCAAAGCCGGGCTCCTTTGCGCGGCCGCTGCGTCCCACCACCTGCGTGATCAGGCTGAACACGTTCTCGTATGCCCGGAAACCCTGTGCAAACAGCAGCGAATCAATGCCCAGAACGCCCACAAGGGTAACATCCTCGAAGTCCAGACCTTTTGCCACCATCTGGGTGCCCACCATGATGTCATATTCATGCGCTGCAAATTTGGCAAGCAGCTTTTCGTGGGCGTCCTTGGCGGCGGTAGAGTCCTGATCCATGCGCAGCACCCGTGCCTCCGGGAAAAGCTTTACCAGCTCCTCCTCAGCCTTTTGGGTGCCGAAGCCCCGGTATTGCAGCTTGCCGCCGCAGGCCGGGCAAAGGGTGGGCGGCGGCTCCTGCTGGGAGCCGCAGTAATGGCACAGCACCTTATGCGCTGATTTGTGGTACACCATGGGCACGCTGCACTTGGGGCACTTGAGCACCTCGCGGCAGTCCTCGCACTGGGCAATGGTCTGGTAGCCCCGGCGGTTGAGCAGAAGGATTGTCTGCTTTTCCGCGTCCAGATTGCGGCGGATGGCATCCTCCAGCGCAAGGCTGATCTCCCGGGGATTGCCCGCAGCCAGTTCTGCCCGCATATCCACGATCTGCACACTGGGCAGCGGGTTGCCGCCGTAGCGCTTGGTCAGCCGCACCAGCTGGGTGCGGCCGTTCTGCGCAGCGTAAAAACTCTCGGTGCTGGGGGTGGCACTGGCCAGAAGCAGCAGTGCGCCGTTTTCGGCGGCACGCTGCCGGGCGACCTCGTGGGCAGAGTAGCGCGGTGCGGATTCCGACCGGTAGGTGTGCTCCTGCTCCTCGTCAATGATGATAAGGCCGATATTTTCCAGTGGAGAAAACACTGCACTGCGGGTACCAACCACGATATCTGCGCCGTCGTCCTGGATCATCTGCCATTGCAGCAGACGCTCGGTGTGGTTGAGTGCGGAATGCTGCACCGCCACGCGGCGGCCGAACTGCCCTTTTAACCGCAGGATCATCTGCGGGGTCAGGCTGATCTCCGGCACCAGTACCAGCGCCTTGCGGCCAAGCTCCAGACAGCGGGAAATCAGCTTTAAAAAAACCAGCGTCTTGCCGCTGCCAGTCACACCATACAGCAGCGCCGAATGGGGTGCGGCATCTTCTAATTTGGGCAGCAACGTGCCGTAAGCGGCCTGCTGCTGCTCTGTGAGGGTGATAGAGTCGTTACGCAGCGGGATGGAGGCGTAGAGGTCGATGGACTTATTCACCTTGCTGCATTCCAGCACGCCTTTGGTGCACAGGTTATCCAGCACGGCGCGGCTGATGCCCTTATCCTCCAGTTCGTTCAGGGTGCGGGGGCCGCCGCTCAGCAATGTCACCGCCGCCAGCTGCTTTGCCGTAGGCTTTGGCTTTTGCGGCAGTGTGCCCACCAGCTTGTAGGCGTTTTCGGTGTGGCGGGTAAGCTGCTTTTGCAGCACCGGGGTCACACCGTCTGCGGCCACCGTGGGCTTGTACTGGGCCCCGTAAGGGATCACCGCCTTGACGGCCTCGTAGTAGGTGCAGAAGGTGCGTTCCTTTAAAAAATGCACCAGCCGCAGCAGCTCCGGGGTCAGGCAGGCCGAGGCCGGGGCTACGTCGAACAGATATTTCAGCTTGGAGTGCTCCGGCTCGGCATCGCAGGCCAGCACCACGCCCATGCGGGCGCGGCTGCCCTTGCCAAAGGGCACCAGCACCATGCTGCCCAGACGCACCGCATTCTGGTGCTCCGGCAGAACGGCGTAGGTATACAGCTTATCAAAATGGAAGGTCGCATTGCTGACGGCAACGCCTACCGTTTTGGGCATTCGTCCAACTCCTTCAACGCTTGATTTTTCAGCCCTGCAGCCCGGCGCGCTGGCAGATGACCTGATACAGCTCTGCGGCGCAAGGCTCGATCTGGTTGTTGACCAGCTTTACGGTAAACTTATCCTGCTCGGCCAGTTCCTGCCGGGCAGTGGCAAGGCGCTCCTGAATGCTTTCCTCGGTCTCGGTGCCGCGGCCGCGCAGGCGGCGCTCCAGCTCCTCCACAGAGGGCGGCAGCAGGAACACGGTGGTAGCACCCGGGAACATCCGGCGGATATTGGCAGCGCCGTGCACATCAATGACCAACACGACCACTTTGCCGGCCTCCAGCCGCTTTTCCACCTCAGACTTCAGGGTGCCGTAGTAGTTGCCGTTATAGAAGTTGTGCTCCACCACCTGATCGTTTTCCAGCAGCTGCTGGAACTGCTCGCGGGTGCGGTAGTAGTAGTCCACACCCTCCTGCTCGCCGGGGCGCGGGGTGCGGGTGGTGGCAGAGACGGTCTTTTCGATCTCGGGGTGTGCCTCGCGCAGTGCCTTGACCACGCTGTCCTTGCCGGTACCGGCTGCGCCGGAAACTACAAACAGAAATTTATCATTCGCCATGAGATGCTTCTTCCTCCATTGATGCTCTGCCCTCCTGCCCGGCGGCACGGCTTGCCACCGTTTCGGGCTGAAGGGCGGACAGCACGACATGATCGGAGTCCATGATGAGCACTGCCCGGGTGCTGCGGCCGTAAGAGGCATCGATCAGCATCCCACGCTCGCGTGCTTCCTTCACCAGACGCTTGACCGGTGCAGAGTCCGGGCTGACGACTGCCACCACGCGCCCCGCACTGACCATATTGCCAAAGCCGATGTTGATGAGTTTCATAGGCTCCTCCACAACATATTATTCCAGATTCTGGATCTGCTCGCGGATCTTTTCGATCTCCGCTTTCATATCCACCACGATGCGGGTGATATCCAGATCCTGACACTTGGAGCCAATGGTGTTGGTCTCGCGGTTCAGCTCCTGCGTCAGGAAATCCAGCTTGCGGCCCACGGGCTCGTCCAGCTGCAGGATATCGCGGTACTGCTCAATGTGGCTGCGCAGACGGACAGTCTCCTCATCCACGGCGGTCTTATCGCCAAAGATGGCAGCCTCGGTCAGCACACGGGCATCATCGATATCACGATCCTGCAGGATGACCTTGAGCTTTTCGTACAAGCGGTTGGTGTAGTTCTCTACCCGGCCTGCACTCAAAGCTTCCACCTTGCCGACGCACTGTTCCAGAAACGCAAGGCGGCTTTCCACGTCTGCCTTCATCTTGGCACCCTCGGCGGCGCGCATCTCCACAAAGCGATCCAGCGCCTGCGCGGTGACGGCAGACACATCCTGCCACAGCTGCTCCTCGTCCACATCGGCGTGGCGGGTGGTCAGCACATCCGGGAAACGGGTCAGAACGGCGGTGGACACATCATTTTTGACCCCCAGCTGCTCAGACAAGGCCCGCATCGCCTGCTGATAGCTGCGGGCAAGCTCCATATTGACGGCGACCACGGTATCTGCCGCGTCCACATTCTGCACGGTCATGCTAAGCTCCACCTTGCCGCGGGAGATCCGCTGGTTGAGCTGCTTTTTCAGGCGGCTGTCCAGAGAACTGCAGGTGCGCGGGATGCGGGAGGAATACTCGAAATAGCGGGAGTTCACGCTGCGCAGCTCCACAGTGATCTCGCGGCCATTGAGCACGGCAGTCCCCCTGCCGAAACCGGTCATGCTTAAGATCATACTAGCTCCTATTCTTTTGCGGTTTAACTTCGTTTTTTCTGTATAGGTATCCGCTTTGGGCACACAAGCCCATGTTACGATACATATAGCATCATTTTACTATTCTTTTCTGAAAAATTCAAGGTGCAGACTGCATCCGCGCAAAAAACACGATTTCCATTTTTTACTGCTGTGCATCCGTCCGCAGTCAAAACAACATGGCTGCGGCAGTTACCGCTTTTTAGAAGCTTCCCCCCTGAAAAATTATAACCCCGCGTTTTCACGCAGGGTCATAACATCAGTTCGTCTTATAAACGCAGGTCACGCTGGTTTGCAGGATATCTGCGTTGAGCAGCGTGCGCTCCACCCAATGGATGTTGTCGGCAATGGTATCCAGAGAGACCTCGTATTCCTTGGCAATGCTTTCCATCGTGCGGTATTCGTAACGATAGATCAAGGTCAGAATAAGCTTGTCCATCATGGAGATCTTGGTAAAGCGGGTCTTACGCTTATGCTCCTGATGGTAAGCCTCCTGCAGAGCCTTGAGCATCCGGTCAAATTCCAGTTTTGAAATGCCAAAATACCGTTGATAGTCCTGCTCCTGAAACTCAGCAATGCGCTGTTCCGGGATGCTTCGCATAGCATTTTCCTCCACATCATTTATTGTATTGCCGGGATCATCTCTTTCATTATAAAATGTATTGGGCAGCAAGTCAATGTGTATGCAGAAGTTTTTCCGGCATTGCCCGGCGCAGCCTGTTTTGTGCCTTTGCCGGATATACAAAAAGGGCTGCCGCACAGTTTTTTGTGCAGCAGCCCTGAAAGAAGCTTATTTATCAGACAGGATGGGACTGGTTGGTGTAATCCACATGGTCGCCGTCCACGCCCTGCTTTTTAGCATTGCGCTTATCGAAGAACTTGGGTGCGACCTGCGGGAACATTGCGTAGGTCAGCACGTCCTCTTCCTGCGTAGCCCACTTAGCAGCCTCGGCCTTCAGCTTGTCCATCTCGGGAGCCAGC
>ERZ869991.392-NODE-392-length-15120-cov-4.699262_pt1 | contig 15120 bp, 9 predicted proteins | sample MGYA00520862_ERZ869991 | MGnify/ENA primary metagenome ERZ869991 (study PRJEB32232, sample SAMN07284978) | human gut metagenome | biome: human-associated habitat; material: feces | host: Homo sapiens | place: Tanzania | collected 2014-08-11 ...
CCCCTGAATGGGCAGCACGGCTTGACGTTTGGATTTACAATAAAATCTTATTTACCTGAAATATTTAAGCTCAAATCCGTGTAATGGACACTGTTTTCGTATAACTGTTTATACCTTATTTCAACCACATGATGTTCATCGTCTTCTCCCCACCATATTCCGTTGTAATGGTCGCTTTCCTCATTTAGAACAAGACCATGAGGAGACATAAAAATATCAAGATCTTTTAGAGGCTTAAAAGCTTCGTCTTTTTCTATAAGAGGCTTAAAATCGATACGCCGAACTTCATTGCCTGTACAACGAAATATCATAGTATAATCGGAAAATGACTCGAAAGATGTGGAATAAAGTCCTAACCAATCTTCATGACTATACTCAATGCATTCCCAGTCATCAGGCTCAGTAGATTCATCTTCATTGTCACCGTCGTCTAAATAATGTTGTGTTGCTGACAGTGTACTCAGCTCGTAGAGAACCTCGGAATCAAATTTGATCTGACAATTATCTCCCCAACACAGACCTGTTGTACCTTCGTCGATAAATGTTTTGCAATTGCAAAGATAGCTATGATCCTTCAAAGGCTTCAACTTTTCATCCGCTTCTATAAGAGGTTCTAAATCAAAGCGTCGCTCTGTTTTATCAGCAAATTTCAAATAGACAGTGCTGCTACTACCAGGGAATCCGATAATTTCAGCTAGAGTAGTTTTAGGTGCCTTGTCAATAAAGCGATTTATGTAATTTTGACAAGCTTCAGGAAGATCTTCTATGGTGCCAAAGAACGACTCCAAAGAGAAGATGGTTCCAATATCAAAGAGGTAGACTTTTTTGTTGGCAACGTCAACATCGTAAATAATGACGCCAATACTACAATCGCCTATATGGCAATCGTAAAGTTTGCTTGCGTTATATTCCACCTGCGCATATTCGTCAAGAATGAGTTCATGGGATTCAAACTCGCTACCGACTAAGCATCCTCTTTGCCGAAATGCTTGCATTATTTTGTCAAATTCTAGCTGCAGTTTGGGGCTCAATTGAATGTCGTCTAAATGCCGCTCATATCTGCGAGAATAAGCAATTTCATAAGTCATAAGTTGGCTATAACTCCTTTTATCCAAGAAAAAAATAATTACTTTTCATATAAACAGTATATCCAAAATATATCATTACAAACATAGTAAATCAACATCTTACACAATTAAATACTTTAATATACATAAATATATATCACTAAAACAAATATCCATATTATATACATACAAAATGTATACATATACCATTAGTATACCCAATATTTTTAACACCATTTATATGTTTTATATTTAACCCAAAAAAAATAACGCCAAGCTCGTGCGCGGGAATAGGCAGCAAAGCTTGGCGTTTGGTTTTGACGATAAAAGGCTTATTTTTTTGAGCCATTTAGATATGTGCAATGAACACTATTTTCATATAATTGTTTGCAGCTTATTTCAACCAGATGATGTTCATCGTCTTCTCCCCAATAGGCTCCGTCGATATGCTCGCTTTCCTCACTCACATACCATTGTCTAACATCCATGAAAAGCTCAAGATCTTTTAGAGGCCTAAAAGCTTCGTCTTTTTCTATAAGAGGCTTAAAATCGATACGCCGAACTTCATTGCCCTGAAAGAGCATTAGCATAGTGTAATCGGAAAAGGGTTCGAGAGGATTAGTAAAACCTTCAAATTCTACAGTTTCCACGTCATCGGCATTTTCTTCAACATCGTAACTTGCGTTATCGACATCTTCTTCGACATCACAACCCGATTCAATTTCTTCTGATTCAACCGTGTCCTCTTCACTATCTTGTGAAGAATGCGGATAACGAGTACTACTTAATTCGTAGAGAGTTTGGGAATCAATTTTTATCTGACAATCATCCCCCCAGCACAAAGCTATCGAACCTTCGTCGACATATATCCTGGCAGGTTCAAAAGAGTGAAAGTCTTTAATAAGTTTCAACTTCTCATCTTTTTTCGTCAGAGGCTTTAAATCTAAGTGTCGCGTTGTCTTATCAGTAAAATACATATCAACAAGACCATCAGAGGATGGTCCGAAAAGCGCACCTAAAGTTGGCATAGGAGCTTTTTTAATAAAACGGTTTATGTAATTTTGACAAGCCTCAGGAAGATCTTCCATGGTGCCAAAGAACGACTCCAAAGAGAAGACAGTTCCAATATCAAAGAGGTAGACCTTTTTGTTAGCAACATCAACATCGTAAATAATAATACCAGCGCTACAATCACCTATATGGCAATCGTAAAGTTTGCTTGCGTTATATTCCACCTGCGCATATTCGTCAAGAATGAGTTCATGGGATTCAAACTCGCTACCGACTAAGCATCCTCTTTGCCGAAATGCTTGCATTATTTTGTCAAATTCTAGCTGCAGCTTGGGGCTCAATTGAATGTAGTCTAAATGCCGCTCATATGTGCGGGAATAAGCAATTTCGTAAGTCATAAGTTGGCTATAACTCCTTTTACTAAAGAAAAAAAAATAACGCCAAGCTCGCACCGAAATGGACAGCACGGCTTGACGCTAAGCTAGTTTATATAACCAGCTGCAGATAAGGATCTGCAGTTATCTGTCCATCCTGCAGTGAATAAGCATACCCACAGTGATCGCTCTCGTAGTACAACTGGTCAAAAGTTAAATAGAAGCTGCACCCTCTCCAGCGCACGATATCTTCGCGAAAGTGAATTCCATTATCCATAATCTCAGCAGCATGCATAAAGAAGCCAAGTTTCCTCAGCGGCCAAGCTTTAGCATCTTTTCTGATCATAGGCTTAACGTCTAAAGTCCTTACCTCGTCATTGGAAAAACGAATCCGCATAGTGTAGTCGTTACGCAGCTCAATTTCTTCCACTCCTAGGTCTAATTCGTATAAGGCGCTTTCAATAAAGATTTGACCAGTTACGAATACATAGGACTCTCTTAACTTAAGCTCCTTATGTGTTCCTATGTTGAGCAACTCAACTTTTTTAGCCTTATAATTTGGACGGTACAAAAGCACCAGCTCATTGTTACCTCCAACATGGCAATCGTAAACATCGCCTTTTCCATACTTGTCTATTATATCTTTACTGTTTTGAAGCTTATGTGATCTGTGACTGCGATCTATCAGGCTGCCGTAGAGGCATAACTTGTGTAATATGTCGTGCATGGCCCTATCCTGAACCCTGCTAAGGGGATCACGATCTGCCATATTTTCTTTATAGATCGGTGAAGGATCTAATTCATAAACATAAGCGCTATTCTTATCGAGCTTATAATCGTTAAGTTCAACATACTTTTGATTGTTCTGCTTCTTTGTCATGGCAGAAAACCTCCATTAGTGTAAGTTTAGGAAGCACAACATGCTGCAAAGCAGCGCGTGCGATTTCGTTGGTTCTGATATCTTTTGTAATGAGCTTTAACATAATTAATGCTCACTTTCCATAAAAATTAGTAGACGGCAGCAAGAGCTGCTGACTACCTGTTTTAGTGCAGCCAACCTTGGTCAACTGCTTTTTATTTTAAGGCCGCTGCCAGGCACCGGCCTTCATGATCGCATTATCAAAGAAGCAAAGCGAGGAAACAAGCTCCATTTGTGCCGCACTTGTTAATAAAAAGTCAAAAATTACGAAAGCATTTTCACTTATTAACCGCTTTTTAAATTTTCGTCAAAAAATCACCCATTTTAGCCGAGTAAATTTATTGTTAATTTTTAACTAAAAAAATAACGCCAAGCTCGTGCCGGAATGGGCAGCAAAGCTTGGCGTTAAGTTAGTTTAGCGTAGAGTTCAAGCTATTTAATGATAACCTTAACTCCTGCGCTGCGGCCGAAGACTTCAGGAGCGTACATTTCTTCAGCTTTGGCCGGCGGCACTACGAAAGTGCCCGGAGCTGTAGCGCGGCAAACGAAGGAATATTCATATTCACCGCCGGGAAGAATGAGGCTGAAAGCTTCGGCTTTATCGTCGCGCAAGTTTTGATGGTCGAAAGGAGAACGCCAGAAGTAAGACCAGTAATATTTAGGTTTTACTTGTTCTTGGTCTTCAGGCAAGTCTTCAGTCATCTTGAGAGCGCTATTTAAGATCTCGCAACCGGCAGGCAACGGCACGCTTAAAGCGACATGAGCTCGGCGAGCCGGAGCTACCAGTTTAGTAGTACAGCGCACACGACTACCCAGCTTAAATTGCCAAGTATTGGCATCTATACGCTGCACATCATTAGGATCGTCGGCGCCTTCATAGGTACGCACTACGGCAAAACCAGCTTCTAAAGGCTCCGGAGTAAGATCTTTAAGAGCATACTTCAAACCTAAGCGATAGTAGAGACGGCCTTGGCCTTTTTTCTCTAAAGTAACGTTGCCTTTTTCAGGGACAACGCTCATAGGCACATCGCTTACCTGATATTCATTGCTGCGCCCTTGATATTTGTGCTGACCTACGTAATCGGCCCCCAACCACATATTGACAGCAAAATCAGGCGTTACCGCTTCGTAAGTACGGAAATATTTATCTAAAGCCATAACAACCATCGCGTTGTCTTGCGTGGTACTCCAGTGACCGCGACGGCGACCATCAAGTAAAGAGCGCACCAGTTTGGGAATTACGCTACTCTTAGGTTCGTCATACATCAGAGCGGAAAGCACTACAGCTTCATTTCTGAAGTTGGAGCTTAAGATCAAATAGCCATCATTGGTTTCTTCAAAAGTGCCAATATTGGCTTTACCAGCAGTTTCCACTACTTTATTGTTGATTTGACGTTTGATTTCAGCGACTAAAGCCTGATCGTTAAATTTATCTTTAATTACAGGCAAATACCAACCTAAAGTATCAAGGTAAACTTTAGACAGATCTTCCTTTTTAAGCTCGGTATAGTTCTTAGTGACGTCGCGTCCAGCTTGCCATAAAACGTTATCGGCATAAGCAGCCACATTTAAGCGAGCTTGGCGCGAATATTGGCGACTATTAGTTTTATCATAGGCTTTGGCAGCATATTTCAAAGCGCGATCATACATTTTTTCGTCGACTTTGAAACCGTGAGCTTTGGCACTAACTAAAGCTTGAGCGCAATGTACGGAAACGAAAGGCAAAACAGACTTATCGGCAGTCCAGAAACCAAAACCGCCATCGTAACTCTGACGTTTTTGCAACTCTTTAAGTGAAGAAGCCATATAGTCGTTGATCTTTTCTTGACTAGGCAAACCTTCAGCTTTAAAGCTGCGCAAGACATCATTCAAATTGGCCAAGACAATAATGCGCGAAGCCAATTGCTCGGAGCAATTGAAAGGATATTCGCAAAGATAGATAACCGCATCGGTCAATTCTTGCAAAGCTGTGGAGGAAGTAGAAATTTCTAAACCACCAAACTGGGTGAAAGAATCTTTAGGACGTTGCATAGGTTGTACTAAAGTTTTTTCACCATCGACGGTGCCGTAAGTAGCAAAGCCTTCGGTAGTGCAAGGAGTATAAACGGGCAACTTGCATTGAGCGCTGTCGGCATAACGTCCGGAAGCAGCCGCTACTTGAATAACGGCTTCGCCAGCTTGCTCAGTTTCCATAGGAATAAGCACTTCGCGGCGGCTTTGGGCCGGCACTTGGCAAGTGTAAGCGCCAGGCTCAAGCACTTTTACGTTGGCAGCTCGAGCGGCAACTTGCACGCGCATATCCTGAGCGGTTTGGTTATGCAACACTACTGGCAAGCTAAATTTGTCGCCAAAATTTAAGAAACGCGGAGCGCTGGGACGTACCATTAAAGGCAAACGAGCCGTTAAGCTGCTTTCACCTAAACCAAAGCGCGAATCTTTATCGGCTGCTACAGCTACTACGCGATAACGGGTTAAATTGTCGGGCAAAGTCACCTTTTGGGTAATTTTACCATGAGCGTCAGTTTGCAAAGCTGCCGCAAAAATAGCTAACGGATTAAAGTTAGAGCGCAAAGCAATAGCGGAATTGCTAGCCCCAGAATCGCTCTCGGCAGGAGCGGCCTCATCATAAGCGTCTTCTGTGGTAATTTCGCTTAAGCTGCCGCTCCTCGCAGCCTGAGCCATCATAGGAGCTTGGGCTGAATTCATCATGAAAATGCCCTCAGCCTTGGCGCCTTTATATTTCATGCTGGCAGCTCTCATAGTCATGCCTTGCTCTTTATCAATATTTTGACTATTGAGCAAAACTAAAGAGCGCAAATATTTATAAGCAGTGTACGGCCCGCAATTAGCATAGAAATCTTTAATGGGGTCTTTAATGGAATATCCACTTAAAGCCCAAATGGAATCGTCAACTACTACTAAAGCGACTTCGGCACCAGCTACAGGCTTATTGTCACAATCAACTACACTGACAGTAACTTCAGTTTGTCCACCTGGCTCTAAACCTACTTCTTTAGGCTCGGCTTTAACTTGCAGTTTTTTCTCTCTGGTGCTAACCGATAAATCTAAAGATGCGGTAGCGTAAGCTGGACGAGACGTGTCCTTAAGCTTGTTGCCTGCTAAATCAGCTTTACTGTCAGCGCCACTAACGGAAACCTTAAGTTGAAAACCGGGCAACCAATTTTTGTCGATAGGAATTTGCAAAAGTGCATTAGTGCCGTCAATTTTGAAAGCTTCACTCTTAGCGATACCGTTGCGTGAAATGGTATAAATGCCATGTTTAGCTACAAAAGGAGCTTGTACAGCTATTTCCGCAACTTGACCGGGCAAATATTCTTGGCGGTCGGGAATAAGAGTAAGCTTTTGGGCTTCAACTTTATCTTTAACGGCATCGGCTGCTTGGAAATTGCCTATCCAAAGACGTACAGTACTTTCATTTAAGCGGCCTTGTTCGTCGTGCACTTGGGCACGTACACGCCATAAACCAGGCTTGCTAAAAGGCATAGCCTTTTGTACAGATTTATCGGCAGAAATGAGCTCGTCGTTAATAACGTCCATTTCTTTTTCTTGCGCTTGGCCTTCAGAATCATAGACAGTTTCTATGCGAGCAATTTGCAAGCTGATTTTTTGCTTAGGTACGGCTTTGCCGTCTAAGGTAGTGACAATAAAGTCTAAGTTGGGCTTAACTAATTGCTGATAACTATATTTATCAGTTTTTATACCAACATAAAGATCGGCAGGATGGACTAAGAAGGAAGTACTACCAGACCAAGTCTGACGATTAACATCACTTACAGCTGCAGATACGCTTAAAGTAACAGGAGTTGGAGGCAAATTGCGCCCCAAATCAATATCTATGGCACTTTTACCTAAACTATCGGTACTAACTTCCAAAGAGTGAGAAACTGTTTCTTCATTAGCTTCATCCCAGAAACGTCCCCACCAAGGGCGCCACTGACCAAACGTAAAGCCATCCCAACCCGGAGGATTATAGGAAGCTTTTTTAGAGTTGGCTCGCCAAATAATAGGCGAAGAAGTTAAAACACCACCGGCAAAATAGCTGGCTCTAGCTTCTACAGAAGCACGACCATCCATAAAATGATCGGCAGCATCAGCTTTGACAGCTACTTCAAATTCGGGACGACGAAATTCTTGAATGGAAATATCGTATCTATTACCTGATAAAGCCCAACCTTTACTATCACTTTCAGGCAAAGACAAGATAAGTTCAGCGTCACCTAAATTGATATTTTCCGGAAGTGTAATTTGGAAATCGAAGCCGCCACAAGCGGAAACGGTTGTAGAGCCATTGACTACGGCAGCGCCACGAGGATCGAGCAATTTCCAATTAACTTGTTTAAAGTTGGGAGCCAACTTGACATTAGCTTCAGGAGCAACATCTAAAGAGCGCAACCAACCTTTTACACTGACAGTCTCTCCAGGACGATAGAGACCGCGATCATCAAAAATGTTGAAAATAACATTTTTGGCATTGCGCAACAAATGGTTGCCTGCAGCCACCGGAGCCAAAACTTTATCTTTGCCTTGGCTAACTAAGATGTAAGCCTCGTCTCTATTGGAGGACAAAACAGGCAAAACGGCTCTACCACTAGCGTCAGTGCTAGCTTTATGTCCCTGAGCTTCAACAGTAGCACCAGAAACAGCTTGACCGGTTTTTAAATCAGTCACATAAACGTAGGTATGCTTATTGTCGCCGACGCTATCGACAGCTAAAGAAGAAGCTTGCAACCAAATAGCTTTAGAAAAATGATCATAAGTTGTATAGCTGCCTGCTTCTATAGCTAAAAGAGCTAAGCCGGGGCCTTCAGAAAAAGCTTGAGAAACGTCTATAAGAGTTTGCGTATATTCATTGGCCGGGGCTTTTACTCGGAAAGTTTTCTCCCAAACTAACTTACCTGCACCAGTATATTCGCCTAAATTTTTGAAATAAAGAGGCGTTTTTTCAGAGAAATCGGCAAAATTTACTCGGAAGAGCTTAGCTTTAAATTCTTTTATTGCTCCGGTATAAACTGAGTAAACAGTGGGGCTATTAGGATCCAAAACACTAAAGCGCCCACCAGGAGCATTTATATAAGCTTCCAGTTGACCGATTTTGAAGGTGATCGCTTTAGCTTTATTACCCAATTTTTGAGCATAAATATCACAAATTTCGGGGTTAAGCTTAACAGTATAATTGGTCTCGGCCTTGGCTTCACCGCCAATAATTATTGAAGTACCAACTATAGAGACATTCATGCCTTCAAGTTTAGGACTTATGCTTTTTACTAAGTCGGTAGCTTTCAGACGTTTAGCGTCCAGATCATTGTTGAAACTGATAAACCATTTTTCATGAACGGACAATTTTCCGTCACGCCATTTTTGATCGGCGTTGGTGCTGACGATTTGTAAAGGCTCGAAAGTTTTAAAGGAAACACTTTGCTCAGCTTCAGTCAGCAAAGGGCCTTCCCAAGCCGAGCTGCCTTTACGCAAAGTTATAGAATAATCGGTATCGGCTTTTAAAGGTGTGCTAGGCTTAAAAGCAAGCCAACGCCCTTGAGGAGCTTCTTTTAAGACTTTGTAGGCTTGAGAATCTTTGGGCAATTGCTCTAAAGACAAAAATTTCAAGCCCACTCGCGCCGAAAGGAGGCCCTTTTGAGCCAGAGCTATCTGGTTTTGCATTTTAGCTGAATCTATTTTTTGGTTAAAAATAGCATAACAAACCGGCACAGGGCCAACACTGCGACCGCTGGGATAAACTTCCTCAAACTTAAGTCTTTCAGTTTGGAAAGAGAATTTGTACTCTTTACCAAGCGCACGCCCAGCTACATCTTTAAGAGTAGACGGAACAACCACTTCAAAAGAGGAAGACATGGGCATATGATGATCGACAGGCTCAAAAATAGCTGTCTTGGTGCCCAGCCAACGCCAATGTCCTTTTACTTCTGGCTTAATTTGAGCTGGAATAAGGGCGTCAACAACGTCTACTCCACTAAGCTCTACTATAGGCTGACTAAAAGTTAAAGTCACACCGGGAACAGCTTTTACAGCACCTTCTGGAGAAAAGCGCTCTAAAACTGTCGGCGGAGCCTTAGGATCGATAGTTTGAGCGTAAGAAAGCTCCATTTCCTCTGTCTGAGGGAACGGAATGGCCACAGTTTGACCACCGCGAGGAGCAGGCACAGAATCGGTGCGACGCTTAAACTCTTGTTGCAAAGAAGCGCTGCGAGGTAAAGAGGGCAAACGTTGCAACAACTTTTCTTTACTGTTGCCACTTAAAGGCGCACAATCAGCAGCAGTTCGCTCTGCAGAGCTTGCCTCTACCCCTCCTTCTCCCGGAATGAGAGTAAAATCAAAATTGCTCACGTTTTGCTGTCCTCCGCTATCAGGATTTTCTCTGGAAACGGCTTGCTGAATATTCAGACAAGCACAGAGTGCCAGAGGGAGGATCAGCGCTATAAAGAGGACGACTTTCCTGAACACCATATCGATGTACCTCCAATAGTGCTTATTCTTACTGTTTGGCCTTAGCTCAAAATCAGTCGACATATGAAGAATTATCAATTGAAAGCCACAAAAAAGCCAAGCGTTTCTTTAGCACTCGGGAAAAGGCAAAATATATAATTTTTTCCCGGCTAGCTTAACACAGCACCCTTTTCTTGCGCTCTATCAAAGACCAATTTGCGCAGTTTTTCGTAAATATCGTCAATAGAGTCGGGGTTAAGTGCCGGTACTTCCAACCAAGAGGGAGCATGTTCTTTTACTTCTAAAACTCGGAACTCCAAAACACCTTTGTAAATGGCTCTATCGTTTTCGGCAGGTAATTTGCCTAACATAGACATGACCAAGCCGCCGACAGTTTCAGCTTTTTCGTTTTTGAAGTTGTCTTCAAGCTTGTCTATAACCAATTTCATGTGTTCTTTGGCCGCTTGCTTGGCAGCTTCGTCAATAAAATCATCCAGTTCCAGTTCTTCTATTTCATCTTGGACTAATTCGTCCAAACGCTGATTGAGACGTTGCTCTCCTATTTGCAAAAGCAAAGTACGCCCCAATTCATGGCGTAAAACTTTTTCACGCTGCGGACGAAGCTTCTGGCTCAAAACCTCGTTGACATGGAAACTGAGCTCTTCTTCCAAAGCTTCGGTCATGTCCTCAACCAAGTCTTCTAAGGATACGACTCCTTCGACTTCCCAGCTCTTGCAACCTAAATCGAAGCTGACAGCCTGGCGTTCCTCGCCTTCAAACTCGTCGTAAACGTAGCCCACAACCTCTTCAAAAAGATCTTCCATAGTGACAATACCGGCTATACCGCCTTTTTCGTCAACTACAGCTGCCATATGTACAGATTGAGCGCACATCTCTTTAAAGGCCACGTCCAAAGTTACAAGCTCGTGAATAATAGGATAAGGCTGACTGTGTAAACGCACAGGCTCTTGACCTTTGCCATCACGCATAGCTCGATAAAGATCGCGCACCAAAACCATACTGTTGGTATCGTCTAAATCTTCTTCATAAACGGGATAGCGACTACAACGATATTTACGAACCTGGCGCAAAGCTTCCTGAACGGTGGTACTACCTTCAAAGGCTAAAACCTGAGTGCGGGGCACCATAACGCTGCGCACGATTTCATCGCCAAAATGGAGCCATTCTCTAGCCCAGTCGCCAGCTTCATCGTCAATCAAGCGTTCGTTTTGGAAAGTTTCCAAAGCGCGATCCAAAGTTTCCTTGGAAACATGCTGGCTTAAGTCTTTTTGTACGGGTATATCCATACGATGAAGCGCCCAGTTAGTAATATGGGTAAGCATTAAAGCCAACCAGTGAAGCAACTTGTTGCTCACACACATAAAGCCATAGGTCAGTTGAGCAGCTTGTACAGGCTTATGCAAAGCAGCCGTCTTGGGAATCATTTCGCCGGCGACTACATGGATATAAGTTAAAAGCAACAGAGACAAAACGGAAGCTGCCCCGTGAACCGTCGCTTGCATAGGAGTTCCAGCTAAGCCAATATTAAAATGCTCGGCAAGCTTGATAAAAAGACCGGCCAAAGCATGTTCGCTATAAACACCTAAGCCCAAGCTGGAGCAAGTAACGCCCACTTGAATTACGGTTACATAGTTGTCAAATTTTACCGAATCATTTTTTACTGCCAAAATGTGATCGGCCCAATTGGCTTTTTTGCCTTTGGCTTTAGCTTCATCAATAATGCTGCGCAATTCGAGCGGCTTGATGTTCAATAAAGCAAACTCAGCAGCTACGTAAGCAGCGTTAATAATAATCAAAACGGCAATAACGCCCAGCTGAATGAGAATATCGTAAATTTCAGCCATTGCTTAACGCACCTCCTTTTGTTTGCTCAAAGAGGCTTCTTTGGTACCACCATTGACGGAGACGCCTAAATGAGTGGTATTTTTGGAGCGTTTCTTGCCTTCTTTTTTGTTGCCAGAAGCGGCTGCATATTTTACATCGGCTTCGTCGATAATATTATTACCAGACAGAATTTCCAGCAAATCTTCCAAAGTAAGAACGCCTAAAACTTGCCTCTTTTCGTCTTCTACAATGGCCATGGAAGCATACTTTTCTTTCATTTCTTCTCTGACATCATCAAGCTCATCAGTTAAACGACAATGCAACAGAGAGTCACGCTTTACAAAACCGTGAGGGAAAAGAATTTCGCTCTGGGCTCGATCGTTGGCATAATTTTCGGCCATCTTGGCAGCTCGCTTATTTTTGCGATCTATAGCCTTTCTGTGTTCGGGACGCAACTTCAATTCAAGCTGGGTTTCCGAATCGATCTTCTTGATGGCCTCTTCACGTTCATTATCTATACTTTGCTGAGTTTGCTGATCGCGAGCGGCAAAAATAGCATCACACTCTTTCAAAGTGAGCTCATGCATATTTTTGTGACCACTTTCACGTAAAGCTTGTTCAAAAAGACCATCAGCTAAAGCTAAGCCAACATCTTTGATATGTACTAAACCGATAATAAGAGAGCTATTTTCCCCACTTCCGTAAACAGGCAAGCGACTGTAGGGGCTCTTATCAAAGATACTTTCTACTTCGGCGATACTGTTTGATTCGCGCAAGTAAATCAATTCATGCGGTTTCAATTCTTCAGCGTTTGGATTGTTTTTAGCACTATCACTGTCGTCTTTTATTTTGACTCTTACAGCAAAGCGAATGGGCGTAGCTTTATACTCGGGAGCATCAGTTTCAGGAGCATCGGCGCCATTTTTATTATTTTCATCTTTACTCGCTTGCTCCAAAGGGTAAGGAATAAAAACATCAGAGACGTGTTTGTTGGGGAATTTCAAAGAAGAGGTAACGCGCTGGCGCTCGGTAGCTCCGATAAAGCCCGTCTCGGCACTAATATTGGTCATGGTTATAAGATCTTTTAAACTGGCCGAGTGGCTATGTTGGCTGTCTAAGTCAACAAAATGCTTTACAACAAATAAACCGGAGATATTTAAGAAATTGACTGCCCAACCGAAGTGGCGCAAGAACCAGTCCACAGTACCGATACAACCAAAAGCGATACCTTCAGTATTGCGAGTAGCTACAGACTTGGGAATAAGTTCACCGACTACTACTTGTAGGCAAGTAAAAAAAACTACTAAAGCGATTCTAGTCACCTGAGCGGCACCGGCTTTATCCATACCGAAATAGGTAAATGGAACAATGCAATACTCGGCTAAATATTTTTCGCCTATAGCACCGATAAGCAAACTAGCAACAGTAATAATAATTTGACAAGCGGCCACACAGTGGTCTAAAGAGTAGTTGTCCTGAATATGCGGCAGAAGGCGTACAGCCCTCTTATGGTTGGGATCTTTCTTATTGTTGGCAGCAAATTTGATGCGTTCTTTATCTACTGCCACAATGGCAAACTCAGCCGCTACTGCAATGGCAGTGGCTAAAAGCAAAACAACTATACAAGTTACGGCAAAAAAAAGCGTATACATGGGCGGAAACAGGTTCCGACTCAATTCCTCCTATTGGCCTATAAAAACCAAAACATAAAACCTTGTAGTATTAAGCCAAGCTTTGTTCTTCCCTTTATTTTTTTTGTTTTGGCCAAAATTAAACGAATTTAGCTTTGATATAGACAATTAAGTCAATACGAAAGCTATCGGCAGTCAACAAGCTGCGCCTTATGCATACAGGGGGAATTAGTGAATGTAAAGAGAAAAAGCCCCGAGCTTTTGTGCCTATTTTTATATGAGGAGTTCTTCATAAAATTACCATGACAAACGATACCAACGCTCAAGCTATTGCCAACGATCACGTCGTCGGAATCAATTACATCCTTACCGACAAAGACGGCAAAATTCTCGATCAGTCCGAAGGTGAGCCTTTAGAGTATTTACACGGCCATCACAATATTATTGTCGGTTTAGAAAAAGCCCTCGAAGGACACAAAGTGGGCGATAAATTTAAAGTTACCATCCCTGCTAAAGAAGCCTACGGCGAGCGCGACCCCGAACGAATTTTTGATGTGTCCAGAGCCGATCTGGGCAGCGCCGGCGAGCCCAAAGTAGGTATGATGGCCCGTCTGAGCACCAACCAAGGCATGATCGTAGCCCGCATCATTGAAGTGTCTTCCGAGAAAGTCGTCTTCGATGCCAACCATCCTATGGCCGGCGTAGATCTTACCTTCGAAGTAGAAGTAGCCAGCCTTCGTCCCGGAACCAAAGAAGAAATTGCTCAGGGCGGCCTCCATTCCAGCTGCGGCGGTGATTGCCACTCCTGCGGCGGTTGCCACTAATATATCTTCACGCGCCAACGCTTTCAAAAGCATGAGCGCAACACCATTCGGGCTATAGAACCAAAAGGAGCGCCACAAGAGTTTATGTACGACGAATCTGCTCAAAATGGCAACATGTACGAAAACGATCCCGCCCTATCGGTAGCTTCGTCTTTCGGCACTGCCGCTAAGCATGGAGCGCCGCAACCCGGCATAGCTCCAACAAGCGCAGCTACAAATGCTTCAGCACCCTCAAGCTCTTCGGCGCCTTCCTTTTCTTGGCAAAAAAACACCAACACGAACGCGACAGCTTCTGCTCCTACTTCCGAAGCCTCGTCGGCTCCTGTTCTTAGTCCTCGTCTCCAAGTGAGAGGAGCTGCAGGCAACTTGGCAAGTTTGCGCAATGTCGATCCCAGATATTCTGCTGCAGAAGAAGATTTGCTCCGCAAGGCCTCCCCTTCTGGTTCTTCTGTTCCCTCCTCACCAGCTCCAACTCTATCTACTAATAATGAGATACGTCGTACTACCCCTTCCATCAGTCCCAGGCTGCGCTATACCAGCCAATCTAGGCGCACGGCAGCTCCTATCCAAGAGACCTCTCCAGACACTAAGGCGGCGCTGGCTTTAGAAAAGCCCAGCTTGCTTTCTTCGGCTCAACTTCAGGCAGAAGCTACCACCCTTCCCTACCAGCCACAGCCTTCCAAACACTTAAATCGTTTGGAAACCCCTTCCCACCACACCGCCGCACCTAATGTTAATGCACAACAGAGCCAAACATCGGCTCATTTAAATGCACCGTCTCAACCACAGCGCACGGCTGCGCCTACTTTAAGTGCGCAAGCTCAACAGCAGCGCACAGCTACGCCTACTTTGGGCGCTCAGCCCCAAACACAGCGGGCCGCTGCTCCCACTTTGGGCGCTCAGCCTCAAACACAGCGGGCCGCTGCTCCCACTTTGGGCGCACAGCCTTATCAGCCGCGCACGGCTGCTACTTTAGGCGCCCCAGCT
>ERZ869991.396-NODE-396-length-15003-cov-4.454174_pt1 | contig 15003 bp, 27 predicted proteins | sample MGYA00520862_ERZ869991 | MGnify/ENA primary metagenome ERZ869991 (study PRJEB32232, sample SAMN07284978) | human gut metagenome | biome: human-associated habitat; material: feces | host: Homo sapiens | place: Tanzania | collected 2014-08-11 ...
CGACTGCTCTAACCAGCTGAGCTAAGGGAGCATAAAAAGGAGAGACCCAGAATATCCAGATCTCTCCTCCACGAGATTACATATACAACAATACGTAAACCCACATTCCAGCCAGAATCGTACAGATCAGTCCCGTTATCAGGAATTCTGCCACTCTGTCTAAAAACTCAGTTAACCATTTCATATATTCACCTCCATTATAGGAGTTGTAAATATCGCGAAGAACGAAGAGACCTAGTTCGGTCTCAACGTCCTGTTGCGAGCATAATTGCATCCATGTTGAACCAACACACGAGTGCTAGTCCGAGTATACCAAGTATGATATAATCGAGCCATTCATTCTTGAATTTGATCCACCATTTCAACATAATATCAACTCCTTCCATAACAGAGGCTGTTTATTTCGCGGGCTTAGCCCTCGACAACGCTCTGAATACGGAACTTCCAAAGGCGGCGAGGAGCCGTCCCAATGGCCTGATGGATCTTACGAGCCGTGGCGCCGATCTTCTCGATCTGGAGCTCATTCCAGCTCTTACGGACATATGCGCTTTCCTTGACACCCTTATGACGCGCTTCCAGGCGGAGAGCGTTACGAACAAACTTGCGATCAGACATTCTTCTTTTCCTCCTTATTCCTCTTAGCATGCTTATGCTTCTTCTTGGTGCCGCTCATCGTATCGACGATCTTGCGAACACCAGCCTGGGCTTCTTTGTAGCCGACATTGTTGAGTTCCATATAACGGCGAACTGCCGTAGAGAAGGATGCTCTGCGAATCAGGGTTACGCAGTCCGGCTCAGAATCGAGCTTACGCAAATATCCGCACTCGATGTCCTGATCAACCTGATCACCGTAGACTTCCTTGGCGAACTTCAGAGTATTGTCGTCGAAGATGCGATTGGTATACTTGTTTTCATAGTAAACCACGTCAGCACCTCCTCACATATCCGGTCCTTCGAGGGCCGCCCATTTGTCCGCGAATGCATCCTGCACGATCTCGATGTACATCGTCTTGAGATAGGCCTTAACTCGACCCGGCTCCCAGTTGTAGGGATTGATCACCAGATCAACAGTCCTGATCTCGGCATAATCGAGAGAATCGACGCTGCCCTCATCCAGACGAGTCTTACGACGACCAGCGATCATCCAGATGTTCGGAGGGTAGTTCTTGTAGCTGACGTTCACCTGAATATAATGCATCGGTGCATCGCCCTCATTACGAGGCGGCATCAGGCGAACATTCCAGCCCTCTTCCAGAAGAACCTGGTAAAGAGGAACATCATCGACCATTGCGTCTTCGGGGATTTCAACGCAGAAGTTTCGGTTGCCGGCCGGATTGTACTTCTTCTCTACGCCAGAGAAATTGCGATAGAAAATATGTGCATTGGGGATCTCGAGAATTCTTTCGACACGGTTAGCCATGACGAATCTCCTTTCAAAATTTCAAAAGTTGAGAGACCTAGAATATCTAGATCTCTCTTATTTGGTCAATAGACACGAACGCCTGCTTGCTCCAGGTACAGTTTGAAGTCTATGGAATCCTGCTCTGTGTGACCCTCTCGAATCGATTCGCGATAATGATCACGCAGACCGTGATGATCGTTCACGGCATAAACCATGTTGACGCCATAATGGTCAGCAAAGTCTCCTGCCGTGAACAGCAAATCTGTCACGCTCATGCGCTCGCATCCTAGAATCTCGTAACGAGTACACTGATAGGCTTCCTTCTCCGATTTCAATCCATATAGAACAATAGATTTCATTCATATCACCTCCATTACAGGAGTTGTTTATTTCGCGTGAACTACCTTACGGCAAATATCTTGGCATCATCCTCAGCAGTCTCCCAAGGATGAATGCGCTCCGGTGTATAAGGATCGTCCGAGACAAACCATTCGACGTCACCATACTGTGCAATCTCATAGCGAGCATTGCTGACTAAATAGTCGTAGTAGGTTCGATCGATGTCTGCCTCTTTGTGATTCACCTTAACCATCTCGGATTCCATCCATCGATAGCCGTCAGCACCCGTAGCGGAGGCGAATTCCTGTTCACCAGTCTTCTTCATCTTGTTGGCATCCTCACGAAGAAGGATAGCACCACCAGCACCATCCTTAATCGGTGTGAATTGACCAACACGACCAACAAACTGGTAATTATGGCCTTCCGCAATCTTCTCACGAAGCATTTCGTCCGTAAGAGATGCGAATTCGTCCAGTAGACGCTGCTCCGATCTCGTTAACTTCTCCGGATCCTTGAATCGAAGAGATCGAACCAACTCATACTGACTCACATCCGGAAGATTCTCATTGAAATCCAGATAGAGTGCTGTTTGCACGGACTTCGTCTCGCACATGTCCTCAAATACAATGTCCTCGTGTGTGAAGAGGGTCTTGAAGACGTACGGAACAGCAAACTGAGTGCCAGTAGCAGTCCACTGACCAGGATGCTTCTTATTGTCCTTGCAAATATCTTTCTTGCTCATGACGTAATCTTCACCATAAAGCTCGCAACACTGTTCCACTGTCGCATAGCGAGCAATATAAACAGCGTTGTTGACGAGACACATACGCTCATAGGTTGCCTCGTGCTCGAAGTCATAGCCATACATCTTACCATATTGCTGAACGAACTCGATAATGTGCAGATCCGCATCCGGAATCTTAATCGAATCGGTCTTGATATGAGCGACCGTATAGCCACGCTTCTCTACCTCATGCTCAAGATTGATCATGAACAGAGCACCGCGCTTCGCCACGATGTTGTCCTTGTTACGAGGATCGTGGAATGGATTATCGAAGTTCGCGGCGGTGAGACCATACACCGAGTTAATGGCAATCTTCAGAGCTTGCGTGAGATCATCCTTCGTGAAGTCGGCTGTGCCCGCAACCAACTGATCAATGAAGGGCGCAAGAGCACCGCCGAGAATGACTCGACCGGTGTCCCAATCCTCATGCTTGATCGCCACACGAGCGTCTTTCAGATCCTTAAACCTTTGTGTATAGACCTCGCCAAATATCATTTCTGCAATTGCAGAACTCGGATGCATGGATGCAATATCAAGCAGTGCGATAAACCCATACATGCCAGGCTTTGCAGAGACACGGCCACCCTCGCCGACATCGTCGACATCACGATAACTCGATTTCCCGTTTTTGTATTTGTAGCCAGGGAATATCGGTCGACCCTGCTTGTCGAATACCGTGAAGTCATCGAACTCCTTCTCCATCACAAAGGGTACGTCCGCAAACTCGTCATAGACCTGTGAAACGTCACCCATATCACGATAATTGAAGGCGTCCTGCGGATGCTTGTTCGTACCAAATATAATTCTGGTAGTAAGCTGGTTGGTCGTATCGTTGACGGTCATCTTGGCAATCTGTGCCAGAATCTTACGTGCGGCAAAGTCGCCTTGCGTGTGATCCCAGACTGCCTCTGTTGCAAGAACATCGTTATCGCAGTATTCTGCAACCTTCGGCCAAAGTTCTTCCGGAACGGGTTTATCCCAAGGAAGACCAAGCTCCTGATGGTGAATGCCAAGTTCGATTTCCCACTTCTTCAGGCTCTGCTTCTTAGCACAGTAATCGTAGACATCCGTGTAAGAGATATTATACGCTTCTCCGAACATTGCATTCGGAGAGCCGTTGATAATTCTCTGTGAGAGCGTGTAGAGCTGCTCATTCGAATATCCAATCATACGAGCATAAAGAATGTGGTTATCATAACGACGGCAGTTAAATCCAACCAACTTGAACTTGATGAGTTCCTCGATCTCTTTTGGCTTGGGGTTGATCATGCGGACAACTTGCTTACCAGCACCTTGCACCTTCCAGTTGACCAAAAAGAGATTCGGGAATACTTCCACATCGTAGAATACGATAGGCTGGTCTCCATCTTCTCCTGGCTTGGAGGGCTCTTCAGACTTAAATCGCATCTTATTGACAAGCTTGATGCAATAATTCGCCTGATTGGTACTGTTAGCAGCAAATGCGAGGACTGCATTACGCATATCAGTCACATCATAGTGAAGTCCGCTATTGTAGGCATCTTCCAGGATTTTGTAGATGAAATCAACAGAAGGCTTTGTTGCCGCGTGATACTCCTTATTAAGGTTTCTGCGGATCTTGGTTCTCAATTCCTTCTCTGATTTCACTCCTTCGAAGTTGATCACTTTACCATCTCCTTTCAACGGCAAGCCCGAACTCAGGCTTGCAATCGGAAGGTTGTTGCACTTTGTCAACTTTCTTCGCAAGCTACTCAGGCCCGAAAATACCTTAATTTCCACATGGTCCTCATAGACCGCACTTAGCTTCTCCGGATCTCCTGTATAAATATAATGGAGGTGAATTCCGGCCCCAGACTTAGAGAGTTCTGCGTAGGTCTGAGGCCACTTACTAGCGGCTTCCAAATTCTTTTCGAAGCACTTCTTTCCATTTTGGTCCGGAATATCAAAGTCGATCACGATGTGATGGATTGGCACCTTCACATAATGAAGACGATGTGTATCGACATCTTTCAGTGTTACTCGAACATCTGACCACTTTTTCATGGGTGTCTCGTTGTCGCTCGCATATTGCGCGAAGCAATCCTTGCATTCCATGTCGAAGATAGACGGTTGCTCACGGAACTTCAACCACGATTCGTCCGGTTCAGTGTTTTTCTTCTTCTTTTCCGGCTTCTCTGCGGTGGTGATTGAGTCGAATTTCTCGATCTTAAACCCATAGAAAGTAAACGGTTCTTTCCCTTCCGGTGCGGTTCGATCGTAGTACTCTTCGAAATAGTTCTTCATCTCCGACTTGAAGTTACGCTTATTGAGTAGGAATTGCATTTTTGCTTCCTCGCAATAGGTCTTATACATCTCCCAAGCTTGTTTGAGGGATGTAGAAGGCTCTTTCTTGAATATAAAGTACGAATCCGCAACAAAGTTGTAGAAGTCATTACTTTCATCAAGCATGGAGGTCGGTACATATCCGTCATAATATCCAGGAGACTCCATATAGACATTCAAACAGTGTGTGGCAATAGCACCCAATTCGAATTCAACCTGCTTGACGAGCTGATTGTATTCTCTTGTGGGAATCTTACGACCCGACGGAGATACATCGATGAGTCGTCGAATGAGACCTGACTTCGCATCTGTGATCTTAACCGGTTTATTGGTTCCCATGAATAGGAATGCTTTGAATTTGCTCGAATAGGCAGACTTGAATTTCTCATTCACCGTCATAAGTTCGTGAGAAACGACACTGTTCAGTCGCGTGTTGTCTTCTATTCGAGACAAATCGCCATCGTGCTGAATGGCTACCAACGGATTGGTTTTAAATGATTCCAGAGCAAAGGCCGCATTTGCACTACCCAATGCTTTTGCATCGAATACTGCATAGTACCCTTCAAACAGTTGCTGTATGATGTTGATAACGGTTGATTTACCGCTACCTGCAGGACCATACAGCACCTCGAATTTCTGGATTGTCTTGGAGTCACCAGATACAATTGCTCCGATTGCCCATTCGAGCTTATGTCGCTCTTCTGGATCATACAGAGTAGACATGAGTTTGTCATAACTCGGACATTCACCATCTTCTAAGGGATACGGGAGTTTCTTCGATGCGTAGTCTCGCTTCTTGACATCGGTATTGGCAAATATCAATTTCTCATCGAGCATATGGAACGAATCTCGCATATCCCTTTGACAGAATGTGTGAAACCGGTCGATCATGCGCGTTTCCGAATCCCATAGATGAAGAACTCGGATTCCAGGCGTATTGGGATAATTGTCCTTGACAAATTGGTCAAGTTCTGCGTCAATTAAGCGGACCGCATCGTATTCATCAGTCGACCACAGACGCTTTTCTTCATCCCAAATCGCATAGAACGCGCCGCCTCGAATCATCAGATCATTCGATTTCGAGACGATGAATTTCGGATATACCTCAATGCCTCCACCTCTAGGACATCTGGTGGCGACCATCAAGAAATCCATGCCTTACTCCTTCTTCGTAGCGTCCTCCAGTTTCTGGATCTTCTTACAGAGATACAGGAATCCGCCGATTCCGGCGAGAATAGCAACGTTCTGACGCTTTGCATACTTCTGAAGCATACGCAAATTCTGGTTCATCAGGTCGACATTCTGGTTAAAAAGATCGATATGATGATTGTAGTGACGAATGAGTGACGTCTGACAACCGGCCAACTTTTTGAAATCCTTATTGGTCTCGATAATCGCACCGCTGTTCTCGCCTACGGCCTTCCAAATCTTGGCGAATTCTTCGGCCATCTTTTTTTCATCCATGTTGATGTCTCCTTTACAAAATCGTATTCAGGTACCACATCATCTGATACCAGATGTCCACAGCTCGAAGATCGTAGGGACAATCTTCAATTGTGAATAGTCCTCCTCGTCCATTAGCCTCGTAAGTGCGATTTAGGAAAATATCAAGAATACGATCGACTTCCCTCTCGTTGTATCGGCTATCACTCATTGAACCAAGCCCAAGAGAGACAATCATATTCCAAAACCATTGACCGGTTCGATTACCGACCGTGTCATCTTCCATAATTCGCTCCTCGCATGTTCTGGCGAGGGCTACCATCATTTCCAGAATAGAACACTCTCGAATATCAAGCAAATGCTCTATTGTACGATCCGGATAGTGATTTTCATAACCAAAATCATACCGCAAATCTACGCCATGTCGTGCTCTATATTCATCCATTGGGATGATCCATGTGAATGCTCGAGCATCTAAATGGCGCATGAGTTTCTCATACGATAGATTCCTTGAATATTGCTGATCACCCATCACGATACCGCACATCCACTGGAAGTAACGCTCGTGCAGTGCATCAGCTCTGGTCATTTACTCGTCAACCTCCAGCTCGTGAATATGACGCTCCGGATAGATCGCATCATAGGAACGCTCATCCAGCGTGATCTCGTAGTCGGTCATCGTATTCTCGTTACGTACGTGACAGACGCCTTCCTGGAAATCACCGAAGTGACCCATGAAGACCTCGCCGATGGCCTCAGAGATATTGTCAACCGGATCATCCTCTTCGTCGGCAAGGACCTTGTCGCCCTCATACCAGGTCAGACTGACTTCCGAGTATCCGTCTTCTCGACCGAATTCCTCGGGAGCGATGAGGTAGATCCCGCCGTAAGCGTTCATCTCCTTATCCTTGTAAGGATCCTGCTCGATATCGCCCCGGTCCTGAGGAGGAGCATTGAGCGGGGTGAAGTATTTACCGTAATTGACACGGTGCTTCTCGTAAGCCTCGGTGATCTCCTCTTCGACAGACTTACGCTGCTCCACGACATGCTCCAAAGGAGAGGGTTCCTTTTCCGGATTGCAGTCAGACTGCTCCTCCTTGTCGGCCATCGCATTGATCTTATCGCGATAATACTCGCGCATCTCGTCGATTTCTTCGTCAGCACGAGCTTCTGCCTTACGATAGGCATAGTAATATCCGCCTGCAGCACCAACGACGGCGCCGAGAACGAACCAAATAACATTTTTCATCGTTTACCTCCTTACAATTTAATTCGGCTGAGGAATATAACAGGACGCAAAGAGTCCAACACTAATTCCTCCAAAAATACAAGCCGCAACGAAACGAGAGTTCTTACCCGTTAAAATTTCGCGGGCCGTATCGACAAACTGCTCCATAGCATGCTTAACTCCTTTCCAGAGTTTCTTCAGTCTTGCCTTCAAAAATATCATTCCTTCCTCAAATCGAGAAATAGTGGTCGCCTTCTTTAAAGGCTGGCGTTGCCCAATTATGGTATCGATTAGTTCGAAATGCAATAACGTCCGAATTCGTCCGATCACATAATTCTTCAATCACCAACCAACGAACAGAGTCCCATTCCGGATAGCAATAAATTGCTCCAGTCGTGACACAGTCAAATTGGTTCTTTGCGGTGATGATCGATAAAATATCATCCCCGGCAAAGCGTTCGCTGTCCACTCGATTCAGTATTGTATCGACGACCAAACGTTGACCGTATTCCGATTGGTTTCCTGCCTCGGCATACGTGACTCGTGTCAACATCTCGATCTCATACTCACTGTAGTTCTCGAGTCCAACGAATCTGGGTGCTTCCAAATATAAATCAGCCGCTGAGAGAGGGGCTTCGGGCATTGCCACTTCTTCGGTCTGCATTTGGACAAGTTCCGGTGTCGGTGCCTCATAGGTGACCAACTCTTGCATGGTGGTAGCGCTAGAGCCAACAACGAGCCCTAACGCCAATCCAACCAAACCAGATAAGAACCATTCACGCAGACTTTTTCTAATGTATCCCATAACGGGGCCTCCTTATGTTAGATTTCTTCGCCGATCAGAGAATCGATAGGACCCTGAACATTGAAGTCGAGAAGCACGCTACGCTCCATGCCGTTGACGAACCTTGCTGCATCAGAAGCGCCGCGACGATTTACATCATAGATACCGAAGTCGATATAATTGTCAGACTTGGGGTTCTTGGCATCATAATACCAACCCACATGCTGACCAGCCCTCGTCGGATCAAATCCGAGAGCCTTATAGACTTCATTCAGGAATACATACCCTCTGGTCTGAAGAATATGATTCCAATAGTTGAGCTGACCATTGATGAAGAAGAGATTCAGCTCCGCATCCTTTTCCCAATTGTCATTGAGCTCATCGAAAATGCGAGCATAGACCGAGGGAACACGACCATCGGGAAGAACGGTAACCTCTTTCTTGGTTTTCTTCTTCTTACCGGTTTCGGGATCAACGGTCTCCTCCTCGATCTTCTCTTTCACGAGGCCGTAGCGAAGTTCTTTGTCGACTTCATCGCCGTAGCGATCGCGGACATTTTGACGATATTCCTTGAATCCCTTATCGAGAAGCTGATAGGCAGCCGCCAAAGATGCATTACGCTTGGAGAGAATCTTGTGGCCATAGAGGATCGAAGTGATGCCGAGAGCACCAACACCAACGGCCGGAGCATAGAGCTTGATGACCTTCCACGCCGTCATACGGACAAGGATCTTCTGATCCGCATCCGCCAGTTCACGGGTATAGGTGCCGCCATCTTCCAGCTTACCGCCGACAGCATCTTCGATGTTCTGCTTCATGGTTTCATGGCCGTCCATTACTTCGGTGACCTTAAGGGTTGCCTTGCAGGCCATAACCGTGGACGTAATGCCGAGCGCGATACCGGCGCCCGTCAGAATCTGCGGCGAATTCTTCCGAATGAAGAACTTCGACCGATAAAAAACAGACTTTGCCGTGTTTGTAATTGTCTTTGTAGAGAGTTTCATTGTGCTTTTACCCTTTCTTAAAATTTCTTAGGATCCGGCATGACAACATACCATCCGTCTTTCAGCCAAACGGGAATAAAGAATCGCGTATTGCTCCACCCATGTGAGACTGCGTCCAAAGTCGTCCAGTCGCCATCGAGCTTCCCGAATATCAGTTGGACATCATGCACGGTGATTCGTCCGTAACGGTCCGCCATACGCTTCAGCGTCTCGATGCGAGATTTCACCAAATATAATGTTGACGGATCGCTATAGAATTCCTTTTTCGTTGTGATCATGATATGGTCACTCCTTTAATCCAACGGCGCAGGCTTCGGCATACGAATATAATAGCCATCACGGCCACTTGCGATGTCTGCCTGCCGTAAATCCGTCCAACCATAACGATGTGCCGTAAACGGAGGCGTCTGATCGACTACTTCATAGAAGTCCGCGACCGAGACGATCTTATATCGCCTCAGGATGTTGTCGAGTTCGTCCAGGACACCTTCCGCATCTCGACGAGTTCGAAACGAGAACTCATCGAAGTCGTAGGCACTTCTTCTCTGAGGAGGATCATCTCGTCTGGGGTCGCGACTATAGGAACCATAGTCCGTACGATAACTGACATAAGTTCCTCCGGGTCGCCGGTCGCTTCGACGAGTCGAACCGTAGAATATAATGTTGACCGCATCCGTCAGAGAATTGGCAAAGAAGTCCTTCAACATCGGAACGGCCACATCATTCCAGATATGGCTGCCAATGCTTCCACGATCATCGGAGAGGATGTTGTCTCCGATCTTGCTTAACGGAGAACGTTTCTTTGTCTTTGCCGGAGCAGATAAAGAGACCTTATTGATCTCCTTTTTCGGACTTTCCGGCGTCTCATTCCGTGCGGCATTCGAATTGTTCGGGTATTCTGCCATTGTTACACTCCTTCTCTCACCATAGTGAGGTATTTTGGGTTTAGCTTGACTTCCCAAACCGGGCAATGGTTGATGACCGAATACCGATAGCAGAGATTCGACAGTGCCTTCTCTTTGCTAACAGCCATCGTCACAGAATCCCATGACGACTTTCGGATATCACCAAACAAATTCCGGACAGGACCCTTATATCGATATTCGTTCATACAACCTCCAAAAATGAAAAGCGAAGAGACCTTGTTAGGTCTCAACGCTCGTCGAATCACAACTTGCTCGGATTACTCCTCAGCAGAGTCGTCGCCATCGCCCGTCTTGCTCGCCTTCTTGGCCTGCTTCTTTGCCTTATGAGCCTCGATGCCATCCTTGATCTTGCCACCAAGCGGCTTGAGGGCCTTCTTGTAAAGCCACTGGGCTCCAAGAGTTCCCGCCACGCCGATTGCGACACCGATCAGGGTGCTGCCACCGTTAGACTCATCATAGGTTTCTTCCGCCGGAACCGTTTCGGTCTCGAGCTCCTCGTTCTCCATGACAACATTGTTCTCTTCCATTTTAGAATACCTCCATAAAAATTTTGTTGTGGATTTCTCCATAATACATCTTGTAAATTTCGCGTGCTTTATTTAAGAACTTCCGGCTGCGTTGTATAGTCGAACACAACACAGGGTTCGCCCTTCTCGGTGAGCTTCGAACTGAACATCGGTTCAATGAACGACTTGTTGACGTCCCATCCGATATCATTACCAAATGGAATACGATCCAAATCGATCGCATCATAGACATCATTGAGCGTTATGTACATATCGCCCAACATCTGTCGGGAGAGGTTGTTACAGATCTCACGCAATGTTTCTCGGTCGGATACGAAATATCGTCCGGACCAGCGATCGAAATAGAGACTTTTCCCCGAAGGAACATACGGGATCTCCTGGTCGTTTACATTAACCCGTTCCGATGTCTTTTGCGAGACCTTCTCGCGAATCTCGTTTGCCTTCTTCTCATCCAGAGACTCGGTGATGGCAGACTGATAGTCCTTCAGAGTCTCCTGCGAAATGGTATAGGCGGCCGCAAGAGCAGCGTTACGCTTATGCTGCTGGCGATTGCCCATAACAATACAAGCGGTACTGAGGCCGGTAGACAATGCAACAGGCCAATAATTCTTTGCATAGATCTTCACACGATCGCGTGTACGAATCGGCTCATTGTACTTGTCTGCATAGTACTCAGCATCCTCGATTTCTGCTTTGGCTCTCGGTGCGATTTTCATCGTCATACCGATAGTCGTAAGGAATCCTCCGATTCCGATGCCGGTCAGGATTTCCGGGCTATGCTTGGTCATATAGACCTTGATCGAATTGCCGATCGCTTTCATAGGGATTTTCTTCATTTGTTTCTCCTTTCAAAAGCGAAGAGAGCTTGTTAGCCCTCTTCATTTTGGCGTTCGGCGAGAACCTCGTCGACTGTTTCACGGATCTGCTCCTCCATCTGTCGCTGTTCGATGATTCCAGTAATGACACTGAGAATCGCTGTACAAGCGAGACCGATGTTAGCAAGCACATTCCATTTCTTGGTCATCTGTTCTTACCTCCTTTCCATAATAGGTCTTGCCAATTTCGCGTGCCGTACTCGTTTTAAGGACCAATACGGACGGAACGAAAAGAAAAGTCCGAAGCCTAATTCGGATCGCTTGGGATAGCGAGTCATTTTTCCTAATTTTCATTAGTACTAATTGTCTACCTTTTCTTTTCAAAGAGAAATAGTCGAACTCGAATCGACCACCTCTACCATTCGGTAGCGCTCTACACCTATGAGCTATATTTCTCTTCCATAAAGTAACTTGTAAATTTCGCGTGGATCAATGGAGAGGAACCGGATAGAACTGAGTCTCAATTGCTGTGACTTTCACCGTGCCACCCTCGCCATCGTCAATCTCGTAAGGTTCTTCGTCCATAAAGTCAATCCAGTAATCCTCCAGACACATCGAGACAATTGCATCGAACATACCAACATCCCAGCCACGTTCATCACCACCAGGGACTTTATCGATGCCAAGGAATCCGTAGAAATCGTTAATTGTCACGACTCCAGTTTGCTGGAAGAGTTTATTGAGATTGTACTTTGCCTTCTCAACGACGAGAGGACTCGCGGTAAAATAACGTTCGGAGATAGCATCCCAATAGAGCTCATCCTCATTCGGATAGGTCTTATCCCAATGAGAGCGAGCAATATTCTCTCGTGCCATCTTATCGAGTTCGGGGTTTGTTGCTCGGATTTCATCACGATACTCCTGATAAGACTTTCGAAGAGTGACATAGGCTGCGGTCATCGCAGCAATTTGCTTCTGGTCTAAACCGTGCCCCAGCCAAATGCAAGCAATCGTTCCAGTAGCCGAGGTAACCGGCTTCCAGAATATCTTTACTGCTTCTTTCGGAGTTGGATCGATCGGGCACATCGTATAGTCATCGTGCGCTTTCCAACCGAAATATCCCGTCGCGATGACACCTAATGATGCCGCAAGAGATGAGACGGTTGAGCCATTGCGCTTTAACCATCGCTGTGCCAGACGGATTTCCTTTTTCCAGTTGAATTTCATTTTGATACCTCCATTTCTTTGTTCCAGCATCGCTCGCAAGTTGCTGATGAAGTTTTACATTCTAGACCATGCTGAACGCATGGCGGATCTTCATGAATTGACTGATCCATACGACAAAGCAATGGATAGCCTTTTGGACATCCCTGAACACCGCCCCAAAATCCTTTTTTAATTGCTTCGGGATAATGCTCTCTGATCCATTCTTTTCTTGTCATTGCTTTACTCCTTTCAAAAATAAAGAGAAGAGGCCTTACTTGGCCTCGTCCTCTTCGGATTCCTCATACCTATATCCACAGTTCTCTGCGAAGAACTTCATGAAGTGATGATCGCTCGCGCATAATATTGTAGTTCCAGCAATGCCGAGAGCTACGCCAACCAGCAAACCAGTCGTCACACCAAGAATTGTCTTCATGTCAAACACCTCCAAAATATAATTTAGGTTTCCCCATAAAGTAATTTGTAAAATTCGCGCATTAATTCCTTACGGAACAAATGAAAAGGAAAGAGACCCTGTTAGGTCTCCTCCTTCTTGGACTTGATGAGAAACACATTATCGTAGCCGGCGAACTTCACGACACGCTTAGCATAGTCTTCATCCACTTGCATGCAGTACTGCTCGAGCGCCGCATACGCGATCGCACCAGTAAGCAAACCAGTCATAAAACTAAGAAACGTCTTCATAAATATTACCTCCATAAATTAATGTGGACTTCTGTCCATAATAGAAGTTGTAAAAATTGCGTGCCAATCAATTCGAGAAGAAAGAGGCCTTGTTAGGACCTCTTCTTCCTTTTGAACAGTGCATAGAAAATCGCGATACACACGATTAAATCTCCTGCGATGAGCATAAACACTGTGCCTCCGGTCAGGACGATCAACGCCGTGACCACCGCCAATGCAATGATACCGCAGAGTAAAATTGTGAATAGGATCATTCATATCACCTCCATAAAGTAGATTGTAAATTTCGCGTGATAGTATCTTTCCAACTCTAACGAGACGAAAAACAAAATGAAAAGAAGCATACTAATTTGTGTAGCTTCTTTATTATCATTAGAATTCATTGTCCTTATCCATAATCGTCATGGTAATAATACCAACGACTAGAGTAATGCCACTAAGAATCATCATAATATCACGCTCCTAAAATTATTAAATTTTAGTATACTTCTCTCCATAATAGGAGTTGTATTTTTCGCGCTCTATTTGACAATCATCTATTGCTTCATAGCCACCAATTCTTTCAGAACAGGTGAAAGAGAAGAGGGCTTGTTAGCCCTCATCCTCAAAGAGATCACTCTCATTATTCTTATGCTTCTTGAACTTCAGCTTGAAGCTGTCGATCCAGCAGCGAATCGCATCCTGGAAATACCAGGCCCACAGAATCGCTTCGCCAATCAGTGTAATGATCAGCGCCCACTTATACTGCTTAACCATATCTCCACGGGTATACGGCTTAGCCGCCCACTCACGATACTTCTTCATCATAATTCAATACCTCCATAAAATATAATTTTGGAATTATCTCCATTATAGAAGTTGCAAATTTCGCGTGTCCATTACTCCGTAACAGTTGAAAGAGAAAAGAGGCTGTTAACCTCTAATCTCTACGGAAGAAGGATGATAACCATATGCTGCTAATAGAATTGCATTATCGTTAGCCGCTTCAAACATCACGATGTCATCAAATGTTAAATTCGTATAACGGTAAGTAAACAAATCATATGTGCTCGCGCACTCTTTGTAAACGCCGTCTTCGATACTAATACCAAAGCCAAGCATATACAATGCTGCGCCAATCATAATCGTTGCCATAACTGCCGCTGTAAGAATCCAAGAAATGATCTTTCCAATAATATTCTTATTCGTCTTCATAATAAATACCTCCATAAATTGTATATAAGTATATTCCTTTCTTCCATAATATACATTGTAAATTTTGCGCTCTAATGTGGCTGAAAAAGAAGAGCCCTTGTTAGAGCTCCCCTTAGCACAGATATAAAACGTCATTACGTAAGAATGACATAAGTTTGTATACGTCTTGCCTTGAAAGATTTGTACACTTCCATTCTTCCATAGTTTTGTCCTTCTGGACAAGTATACGAAGTTGGACATTCCCATCTCCCAATGGCAACACATATAACTCGTCGTTAATCTTTTGTGCTTCTGCCATTTATATCACCTCCATTAAGGAGGCTGTTTATTTCGCGTGACACTAATTAC
>ERZ869991.399-NODE-399-length-14981-cov-10.133924_pt1 | contig 14981 bp, 16 predicted proteins | sample MGYA00520862_ERZ869991 | MGnify/ENA primary metagenome ERZ869991 (study PRJEB32232, sample SAMN07284978) | human gut metagenome | biome: human-associated habitat; material: feces | host: Homo sapiens | place: Tanzania | collected 2014-08-11 ...
GGTAGAATGTCTCCTTCCCAAGGAGAAGATCGCGAGTTCGAGTCTCGTTGCCCGCTCCATTAAAAAAGAGCCGTTTAGGCTCTTTTTTAATTTTTACTAAATTTTATTAGTGATGGCAATGGTGTTCACCATGATGGTGTCCATGACAATGATGGTGTTCTCCTCCACAAGCGTTTTCACCTGTTTCAAGAGTGCTATTTAAAAATTGAGAAACAACATCTTCTATTTCTAATTCTGGACAACCAGCAACAATTTTTACTCCGTTTTGTGCAAATATTGCCATTGGACGACCTCCCATTCCACCAGCTAAAACTACGTTAGCTCCTTGTGATGCAATCCAATTTGCACTTTGACAAGAAATGCCTTCTTCTGGAATTCTTTTTTCAATGTTTAAGATTTCTTTTGTTTCTGGGTTTGCATCTACAAATGTAAAGTATTCGCAATGCCCGAAATGCCCACATAGTTTCCCTTCTGCTGATGGAATTACAATTTTCATAATTTTATCTCCTTTTAATTTTTCGATATTAGATTGCAAAATTATTGCACTTTCTAATGCCTCTGTTTCTGTCATATTGTGATTTTGTGCATATTCTTTTAAAATATTCAAAACATCTTCATTAATCCTTCGGTTGAAAGGGATTTTTCTTCTGCAAGTCTTTTTTCGCCCTGCACATTCTCGCCTTCCGCCCCAACATTTATTTTGGTTGAATTCTTCTTCTTTCATGTTTTGCCCTCATGAAAATCTTAGTATATTATTTTGAAAATGTCAATACATATTCAAGAAGAGCAAAGGATAGTTTTTTTTAATGTGAGTAGTGATATAAGTTGTGTAGAAAAATATAGTGCAGAAAACAACAATGCGAATTCAAAGTTGTTTATTGAAATTCGCATTGTTAGAGTATCTAAAATTTAATAATATTATTGTGGTTTTCCGAATATGATAATAGGGATGTCATTTTCTTGAGCATATTTTCTCAAAAATTTTGGGATTCTTTCATATGGTTTGTCATAAGCAAATACCCCTTGAATTTTTGGTCTTGATACTAACATTTCGTTATATTGACGTCCGCCAGAACGTTTGCGAGATTCCATTTCTTCAAATACTTGTTTCAATTTTTCTGCAAAGTTTTTGTCAACTTTTTCGATGTCAGTCAATGACTTACAACCTTGGATTTTTTCCAATAGTTGCATGTATTCATCATCATTGATTCCCATTTTATTTTTGATTAAATCTGGAATGTAATTTCTATATTTTGAACGGTCACTTCTCCAAGCATTGCGTTCTAAACCTTTTGTTTTTCTTTGTCCGTGGAATAAGTAATCTGATTTTAAAAGTTCGATTGATTTTCCGTATCCTGTTCCAAAATCTGAACAGTAGCCAGCGTGGATGTCATTTGTGTTCACATCTAGGATGAAACCTTGTTTTCTAAATACTTTATAACTTTTTGTATCGATATAAGAAGTACTTAAAAGAGCTTCTGTATCAATTGTAGAGAATGTATTGAATTTTGACATTTGGGATTCTTCTTCAAGGGCGTGAACTAGACCTCTCCAGTTTTCTTTAGTTGTTCCTTTGGCAAATCCATATGCACTCAAATCGTTTCCAACGTTATCCATATAGATAACTGTATTTTTAATCCCATCTGCGGATTTTGTTACTCCGCCTGTAATTTGGGATGCTTTTGGAATTGCTGTTTGTGGTAGTACGATTTGGGTTGTGTGGATTCGTTTAATGTATCTATCAACAAGATTACTCATTTGTTCTAATGTTTTCTTGTGATGTTCAAAGAATGTGCTATCTTTTTTTACTGCTTTCATGTCAGCTTCACAAAGAATTTTTGCAAGTTCAAATGTATTTGTATGTCTTGAGTCGAACGCAATATCTTGAGCTATTTGTTGAACCATTTCTGGAGTATTTTTAGGATTGTTAAGTCTATCTAACCAATTGTGTGATTTGATTAGTTCATAAATTTTCAATTGTTGTTCTTCTGGAAGGTTCATTTTTTGAATGATATAATACGCATCAAAAGCAGATTCCATTGGGTGAGCTAAGTCACGTACCCCTTCTGTTTTTGTAATATCATGCAATAAGGATGCTATTGATAGAATCTTTTTATCTTCAGTTGATAGATTTTGGAATTTAGGGTTTGAAACTACACCTTGTAAAACTTTTAAGGTATGTTTATCAAGAGTGTAAGCATGGGTTCGATGTTGAACTTTACCAATCATTGGTCTAAGTTCTGGTAATCCTTGTAAAATGTCGTTCAAATCTTTTTCAAAATCTGCACTTGCATTAGTTACTTTTATAGGGTTCTTTTCAGAAAATTCAATAACTAATGGTCTGATATTTTCAACAACTTTTCTTGTTTTCATTGAAGCAATTTCTGATAATTTATCGCCATTATTTAGGTTGATTGGATAACCTTTTAATACTCCATTTTCAATTTCAAAACCATAATAGTCCATTACTTTTCGTTGTTCTAATGGTTCCAAGTTTTTCATTGCATCTGTAACTTTTGTCACAAATACAGAACGAGGAATTTTTAGTTCTAATTCAACTTTATTAAAGTCCACACCTTTAATACTGTTGTCTAAGTTGTGTAATCCTTGTTCAAAGAACGCCTTTTGTTGAGCTGTTAGTGGTTTTGTATCGATACCAATTGATTTTGCAAGTTTATTTAACAAGCCACAATATTCTTTTTGATTTTTAGGAAATAATGGGCACATATCAGATGCATTGTAGCCAAATGAGTTAGCATTGTTTTTAACAAGTCTTTCCATCAATTTTTTCTTTTCGGTTTGGCTAAGTTCATTGATATTATTTTTACCAATAAAGTCTTCAAATCTTAAGTACGTTAAGACATCACTATCCATATTCATTTTCTTTAAAGTTTTTTCTGGAATTGAATTGATTTTTTGGATGGCTTCTGATGGTTTAAATTCTTCAATAATAGTACTTAAAGAAGATAATGTAACATGTTCAATTGCTTTTTCATTTAGGGATGTATATGCCTGAGTAAATTTTTTAAGATTTGATTCTTTTTTCTCTAGCATACTAGAAATATTATATATCTCCAATCCATATCTATTAACAGAACCCTTTTTAAGGGCTTTAATAAATACGTACATGTCTTTAGAAGTAAGGTCTGGGTTATATTTTATAATTCCCAATGGGTTAAGTTTGTTATAAGATGGAAGCTTTAAGTTTTCATTAATTTTGTCACATAAAGACATAATACGTAATGAGTTTTTATGGTCTCTGTCTAATAAATTTATAACATCCCAATTCATAACACTATTAGTAGAGTCTTGAGAAATAATGTATTTGAATAATGTTTCAATATCTTTTGCTTTGGTTTTTGTTGTATCAATATCCGTTATGGCAGTTTTGTAACTTAAGTCAAACTTGTCAAATGGACCTTTTATTTTTTTAGTGTAATCTATTGAGAAGTTATTTCCTGTTAAAATTCGAAGAATTTGTTTAAATTCGGGGTCTTTTGCGGCTCTTTCACCTAATTTCTGGCATGCATCAGGGTATGCGTATGGCTCAAGAAATTTTGCAATAGTTTTTGCATCTTTAGCAGAGTCTGGAATATATCCATATCTTAGTTGGACATTTTTAACTTTATCTGCAATATTTGCATCTAATTCTTTTAGGGTGGGCATTTGTGGCATAAAAGGTTCATGGGAAAATTTAGGTGTTCCTATATGCCCTTTCTTTATTGCTTTAAAAGTAAGTGCTCCCATTGCCGTAAGTGCTACGACTGCACCTGCAACAGCAACAAGTTGAGGTTTTTCAAGTTTAAATTTTTTCTTTTTCTTTGGCTCGTCTAGGGTTTTAACCTCGCCTTTTATTTCAACTGTATCTGGTTGAGCATCTTGCTTTAAAAGATTTGTTGCATTGGTTTTATCATCTTTTTTCTCATTATCAAGGGGTTTGATATTTGGGTTAAAGTTCCCAATTGATAAATTTGATTCAGTCATAGCCTTCCTTTATTTTCCTACCTATATAGTTATAAACGTATGAGAAAAAATAAAATTGCGTTTTTTAATAATAATTTACAATGTAGCAAAATTTATTTTTATGAGTATTAGAATAGAATGTAAAATGTAGGTTTAATTAAAAAAAATAAGGAGTTTATATGAACGTAAATTTTAATCCAAATTATCAATCCCCAAATTTTGGTATGGCAATCAAAATAGATCCAAATGCAAAAGCCATTCTTAAAAAACAAACAGCAGACCTTTCTAGTAGTAGTTTTCAAAACTTTTGGAAATCTTTTGATGAAGCTGTTGAAAGACAATCAGAGAATCCTGTGGATATTATTATTAGAAAATGCAATCATCGCAATGCTTTAGCAGCTGAAGTTGTTGATAATGGCAGTGAACCTTTGGAAAATACAGTTTATTCTCAAGGTTTTATTTTCCCTAGCAAAATGAAATTTATAAATAAAGCTGAAAAAAGAGCAGAAACTCTAAATGATTTAAATCAACGTTTGAGTAAATATACTGAAGCCGTTGAAGATGATTATTTAACGGCAATTGAAAAAGAATCTGCTGGAGGAATGGACATAGAAGCTTAGTCTTCTCTTGATGGCAGGCAAACTAGAATTGCTGGTGGAATAACGAATAGTAGCACGACTGTCAAGAAAAATAACCAAACAGAATTTCCAATTTTTGGTAAAAGTGGAGAAATAATTTCTGCATCAAATCCAAATACGATTGCTAGGATTATTGAAGCCGTGAGGTTGTTCCAGCAATCAAAAATTCTTTTTTTATAGTTGAACGTAATAAGTATTTTCATAAATAAAAGAACAATTATTGGTAGTGGTACAAGTTTAAAATTGTGACTTGCAATTGAGAATAATCCGATGCCAAGAAAAAGATATAAAGTTGCTAAAACAACATAATTTATAATAAAAGTGCTTCTATCAATTCTTCCTTTGGGATTAAAAATATTATTACTCATAAAATCTCCTTGTGAATTGATTATAACACTTTTTAAATTTTTAACAAACATGTAAAAATAAAAGGTCGAACCTTTTGGCTCGACCTTTTGAATTTTGTTTTCAATTAAATTAAACTAATTTAACTGTAACTGATTTTGGTTTTTGAGTATAAGAGATTTTGTCTTCTCTTGATAACCAACCTAAACCCATGTAAGTAAAGTTATCATCCAAATCCATATCTTTTCTTAATTTGTTGATTGTAACTTCACCTTTGTCAGATAGGTAATTGTAAATTTTACCTGCTGATTCAATAATTTGAGTTTGCATTTCTTTTTGTTCTTTTCTGCTTGTAAACATTTTAAAAACCTCCTTTAAAATCATAATTTTATACTACTACTTTTTTTTAATTAATGGAATATGTATTTTTATAAAAGTTTAAAACTCTTGTTAAATCAACTGTTTTGAGGCTTAACATTTCTAAACTTTTCTTTATTATAACGAAAAATTAAAAAAAGTTTTCATTAAAATAACGTATTTTTTACCAAAAATTACTCCATTTTATGTATTGATTGTGAAAAAATACCAAATTTTAAGAAAATATGAAAATTTTTTGACATTAATTTCTCAAAAATAAAAATTGAAATACTGATATAGTATGTATTAGTGGCATATCTTGAGGATATAATTTTGACAAAATTTTAAGAATGAAAAATTTTAAATTAAACAATCAAAAGATTGATTTTAGGCTTATTTAATATTCTCTTTTTAGGGTAACAATATCTGACTTTAGGTCTGCCATTTGTTTTCTTAATTCTGCTATATCCTTGTCTATATCTGCTTTTTCATAGTATTCGCTTTTGAAAATTTCTTTTTGATTATTGTCTTTCAAAATAAAAGTCAAAAGATAAAAAGAATATCCTTTTGCATATTTATTACCTTTAACTTTTTGTTTTAAAAATCCCACGGTTGCAATATCAGAATATTTTACCAAATTTTTGGTTGATTTAACATTTAAAAGATTTATTTTTTCTACGGTACAAATATCTTTGGATTTTGAACAGGTAAGGGTTTCATTTTTGTAATTTGTAAGTAATCCAGTGATGATGGCAAGAATTACTAACCCTCCCAAAAGTAAGAAAAGGATTGAATGTTCGCCTTTTTTATCTTGTTCAAGTGTAATTTTGTCCATAAAAACCTTCTTTCTTTTTCACAAATAATTTATCACAAATAGTTCTTGAGGTATAATAAATTTTGAGGAATATATAATGAAAAAAGCTGTAATTTTTGATTTAGATGGAACACTATTAAATACATTAGATGATTTGGCTGATAGTACAAATTATGCACTGGCAAAATTTGGTTATCCAACAAGAACTATTGAAGAGGTTCGTCAGTTTGTTGGAAATGGTGTTGCAAAGTTGATAGAACGTGCAATTCCTGAAGGTAAAAATAATCCTAATTTTGAAAAATGTTTAGCTATTTTTAAAGAAAATTATGCTCAAAATATGTATAACAAAACTGCTCCATATAATGGCATAATCGAGATGTTATCAAATTTAAAATCAAAAGGAATAAAAATTGCGGTTGTATCTAATAAATTTGATTTAGCTGTAAAAGAATTATGTAAAAAATATTTTGAGGAATTTATTGATTTTGCGGCTGGGGAAAATGAAGCTCAAGGAATTAAGAAAAAACCAGCTCCAGATACGGTTATTTCTGTTTTAAACGAATTTAATTTTGCCCCAGAAGATGCTGTATATGTTGGTGATTCTGATGTGGATATTATGACGGCTAAAAACTCTAAAATGCCATGTATAAGCGTAACATGGGGCTTTAGAGATAAAAAGTTTTTACTTGAAAATGGTGCTACTATTTTAATTAATGCTCCATCTGAAATTTATAACCATCTAGCCTAAAACGTATTACTAATTGTAAGAGAGTTTAATTTTTTCTTATATTAAAAGTATAAAATTTAGGGGAAAAATTATGTCATCTGCAATTAAAAATATTCATGCTCGTCAAATTTTAGATTCTCGAGGTAATCCAACTTTGGAGGTAGAAGTTGAATTATATTCAGGAGAGAAAGCCTGTGCTTCTGTTCCTTCTGGTGCTTCAACAGGAAAATTTGAAGCCGTAGAATTACGAGATAAAAATTCTGAAATTTATGGCGGTAAAAGTGTTATGGCTGCTGTGAATAATGTGAATAAAATTATTGCACCTGCATTAATTGGAGATGATGTTTCAAAACAATATGATATAGACAAAAAAATAATTGAACTTGAGGGGACTGATAATAAGGGGAAATTGGGAGCAAATGCAACTCTAGGTGTTTCACTTGCTTGTGCTAGAGTTGCTGCAAAGTATTATGGACAGGAATTGTATGAGTATTTAGGCGGGATTTGCGGGAATACTCTTCCTGTTCCTATGATGAACATTTTGAATGGTGGCGTTCATGCTAATAACAAATTAGAATTTCAAGAATTTATGATTGCTCCAGTTGGGGCTGAAAATTTTTCTCATGCTATTCAAATCGGTGCAGAAATTTTTTATTCATTAAAATCCATTTTGAAAAAACGAGGATTATCTGTCGGGGTAGGAGATGAGGGTGGTTTTGCCCCAGAACTCGAAACTAATATTGACGCTATTGAACTTTTAATTGATGCAATTTTAACTGCTGGTTATTCAACTGATAGTGTGAAAATTTGCCTAGATGTGGCATCAAGTGAATTTTTTAATGGGAATAAATACTATATTCGTGGGCAAGGATATTCAAGTGAAGAATTTGTTGAAATTTTGTCAAAATTGGTAGAGGAATTTCCTATTGTTTCGATAGAAGATGGACTATCACAAGAAGATTGGGCTGGTTGGGAATTTTTGACAAAACAGTTAGGGAATAGGTGTCAACTTGTTGGGGATGATTTATTTGTGACAAATTTACGACGAATTAAAATGGGTGTAGAAAAATGTTGTGCTAATTCTGTTTTGATTAAACCTAATCAAATTGGGACACTTTCTGAAACTTTGGATGCAATAAAATTCTCAAAATCAAATGGTTATACAACTGTAATTTCTCACCGCTCTGGCGAAACGGAAGACACATTTATTGCAGATTTATCTGTCGGGGTTAATAGTGGTCTGATTAAAACAGGTTCACTTTCTCGAGGGGAGAGAATTGCTAAATATAATAGACTTTTAAAAATAGAAGAAAATTTGGGTTCATCTGCAACATTTTTGGGTTTATCAGCGTTTAATATTTCTCGCGGGTTTGTTTAGATAGAGATTCCGAAATCAGTTGGGAATGACCGTATGGTCGTCATATTGAGCGAAGTATCTCTTACTAAATGTGTTAGGAGAAACGAACTCAAATTATAAATTGATTATTTTTTTTTATTTTTTATAATTTTAATAATTGTATTAATGCAAAATGAGGAATGAATAGCAATGATTATAATTATGGAACGTGATGCTACGGCTGAAAATATAAAAGCTGTAACCGATTTATTGAAAGAACACGAATTTCGAGTAATCGTTCACGAGGGAGATGTGCATACTGTTATTGATGCATTAGGGGACAAAACAACTCTTTCTCCAAACCGAATTGATGCAATGGATGGAGTTATGCAAATTAAATTCATCCGTGAACCATTTAGATTAGCTTCAAGAGATAGAAAATCAGATGACACCATTATTGAGTTTTCTAATGGGGTGAAAGTTGGAGGTGCAAATAGACCAGTATTTATGGTTGGACCTTGTTCGGTTGAAGAAGATTATGAAGGACTTTTGGAAGTCGCAACTGCTGCTAAAGAATTAGGCTGCCAATTTTTAAGAGGAGGTGCGTTTAAACCAAGAACTTCACCTTACGATTTTGACGGTTTAGGCGAAAAGGCTCTTAAGTACTTGGCTCAAGCAAGAGAAGCAACAGGGCTTCTTGTAGTTACGGAACTTATGGATGTTGAGGATTTAGATTTAGTTTGTGATTATGCGGATGTAATCCAAGTTGGTGCAAGAAATATGCAAAATTTCCGACTTCTCAAGGCTGTTGGAAAATGTAACAAACCTGTTGTTTTGAAACGTGGACCTGCAAGCACAATTAGAGAGTTTTTACTTGCAGCTGAACATATTTTATATAATGGAAATGAACAAGTAATTTTGTGCGAAAGAGGTTTGAAAAGTTTTGATAATGCGTTTACTAGAAATTTGATGGATATTTCAGCAGTTCCAGTTATCAAAAAATTGTCACACTTGCCAATTATTGTTGACCCAAGCCACGGTACAGGTCAAAGATATTTGATAGAACCAATGGCTAAGGCAGGATTAGTTGTAGGTGCAGATGGTGTTATGGTGGAGGTTCATCACAATCCTGCAACTGCGTTGAGTGATGGCAAACAAAGTTTATCTATTCCTCAATTTAGAGAAGTCTTTACTAAGTTGAATAAGATGATTGATACATTGCATTTGGAACGTAGTATGAGTATTCCGAGTGTGGAATAAAGAAAGATATTTTAAAGAAGCGGCGATTGGATTTCCCAATCGCCGCTTTGTTTATAATATATGCAGAAATTACTTTCCTAATCTGAATATTGATTTTAAATAAGATTTCAAATCTTTTTTAATTGCATCTACTGTTTCAGTACAAACCTTATCCTCTGACATCGCCTCTTCTGGGTCAACTTCAACATTATACGCAGAGTCATCATCTTCTAGATTTTCTCCATCAACAGGAATTCCGTCAACAGGCATTGCCATATCTAAAAGACTTCTAAATTTCTTTTTCTTTCTTGGGGCATCACGTTTAACTTCGTCAGCTTCCCCTTCTTGGGCAATAGCTTTGTCTTGTTCTTCGGCTTTTACGAGTTCTCCTAATGAAATATAAATTTCTTTTAAATCTGAAATGACTGTACTGTTACCAAGCCATTTTTTTACATATTTCTCGTCTGGTCCAAGTCCGCCATCTGTTTTTGTTCCTTCTGCAATGTTAAATACTGCTTCTGAAATTCCGATGCAAATAATGGCATGAGGATACGCATAACGAGTATCCATCTTAATTTTCAAGTTATTATATTTCGTTACATTCAAATTTGCTGCGTTGTGTGAATCTTCTTGTTGTTTAATAATTGATTCTTGTAGTTTGATTGCTAATTCATGAAGGGTTTTCATTTTTAGCCTCCTCGTTATTCTTTGGGTTTGTCTTTATCGTCTTTTTTGTTTGAGTCTAACACATTATTTTTCATTTTCAATAAGCGTTTTGTTTTAGCTTCTCGCTTAGTTTTATCAATACCAGTACCAGTCATATCGACATTCAAATTATCTTGAGAATTTTCGGCTCTACGCAAACGAAGAGTTACAGATGATTTCTTACCTGTATCTTCCTCTTGTTCTGCTGCAATTGCTTCTTTAATTATTTTCCAGTGTGCTCTTAATTCATTGTTGATGTTTGCTCTGTCGCTCCACCTTTTTACATAGCCATCTTCTGCTCCAAGTCCGCCATCAAGTTTTTTACCATCAAGAATAGAGAAATTGGCTTCGGAAATACCAATACTTACGAAAAAGTGTGGATCAGAACAACGTTTTGGATCCATAAACACTTTCAAGTTGTTATAGCGATACGCATAAGATTTAGCATCTCCATACTTATCAGCCATAACGTTTATTAAAAATTCTCTTAAACTGTTTTCAAATTTTGATATTGAATTAGCCGTAGCCATTTGTATTTTACCTCTTTCCTAGTTATTTAGACTATGAATAGGTGCAGGAATCCTCCCACCTCTATTAACGAATTTTGCAGATGATAGTTCATTTACTGGCATGATTGGGGCTTCGCCTAGAAGTCCGCCATAAGAAATATAATCTCCGATTTTTTTACCTGCGGCAGGAATTACTCTAACAGCTGTTGTTTTCTTGTTAATCATCCCAATTGCCATTTCATCCGCAATCATACCCGCAATTGTACTTGATGGGGTGTCTCCAGGAATAGCAATCATATCAAGACCAACAGAACAAACAGAAGTCATTGCTTCTAATTTGTTAAAAGTAAGGTATCCTTTTTCTGCGGCCTCAATCATTCCTGCATCTTCTGAAACAGGGATGAATGCTCCTGATAATCCTCCAACGTGTGAACTTGCCATAATTCCACCTTTTTTAACAGCATCATTTAACATTGCTAAAGCGGCGGTTGTGCCGTGAGCTCCAGCGTGTTCAAGTCCCATAGCTTGGAAAATTCCTGCAACGCTATCTCCAGGGGCTGGAGTAGGAGCTAAAGATAAATCTATTACTCCAAATGGGATGTCTAATTTCTTTGCTAATTTACGCCCAACAAGTTCTCCTGTTGAAGTGATTTTATATGCAATTTCTTTAATTTTGTTCGCTAATTCACTCATATCAGCACCGTCAGGTAATGCTTCTACTGCGGCTCTTACAACACCAGGGCCAGAAACTCCGACATTCAATGCACATTCAGGCTCACCCATTCCGCAAAAAGCTCCAGCCATAAAAGGGTTATCTCCTGGGACATTGCAAAATACAACGAGTTTTGCTGCTCCGATGCTATCTTGGTCTTTTGTTAATTCTGCTGATTTTTTAATGATTTCTGACATTTTCAAAACAGCATCCATATTTATGCCAGCTTTTGAAGATGCTAAATTTATTGATGAACAAACTCTTTCTGTTGTTGCAAGGGCTTCGGGAATACTTTCTATTAATAAGTTATCTCCTTTTGTACATCCCTTTTCTACAAGGGCAGAAAAACCACCAACAAAATTTACTCCAACTTCTTTTGCGGCTTTATCTAAGACTTGTGCAATTCTAACGTAATTAGGATTTTTGCATGCTTCTCCGATAAATGAAATTGGTGTAACTGCAATTCTTTTATTGATAATTGGGATTGAATATTCATCTGCCAATTCATCAGCATATGTAACAAGATTTTTTGCGTATTTTTTTATTTTGTTATAAATATTATCGCAAAGTTTGTCTATATCTTCTGAAATACAATCTCTTAAGCTTAATGCAAGTGTAACTGTTCTAATATCAAGATTGTACAACTTAATCATGTTAATTGTTTCTAATATATTTTGTTCGTTTATCATTTTCCTACTTCCGTAATCCTAATGCTTTTGAAACATCCCAGTTTTTTACTTTTATTTTTAATTCAACTCGTCTGCTTCTTGCAAAATCTTCTTTACCATTTACTAATACTGGCTCATTAAAACTTTTTCCTTCAACAACCAGTTTTTTTCTAAAATCGTCAGCATATTTTTTGTCATATTGAGTCCTAAAAATATACTCAGCGACAGCATTTGCTCTTCTCAAGCTCAAATCCATATTTCGCATAAACTGTTCTTCTTTAGAATTTACCCCTGCGAACGTTTGAGAATCTGTATGTCCTTGGATAATTATATTATCAATTTGTCCAGCTAGTTCTTTATCTGCAAAGATTGTATTTATATATATAGGAGCAAGTTTGTCTAATAGCTTTTTCCCTTCTGGGGTGAGTTCAGCACTATTTAGGGCAAAAAGTTCGCCATCAGATATTTTTAAATCTCCTGTCATTTTGTCTATATCAGCGTCAATGTCAGAGTTTTTCATTCCTTCGCTAATTTTTTCGGATACATTCATTTGAACTTGTTGTTGTTGAACTGTTTGTTGAGAAAATCCAGTCATTGCAAGAACAAACAACGTAATAAAAATTACGGCTAATCCTAGTAATAAGTCAGCCATTGTCACCCAGAAAATATTTCCAGATGTGTCATCCTCTTTATTCTGTTGTCTGTATATAATTGCCATTTTGACCTTTTACTTTTTAAAATAACTCATCTACGTCATCTGATTTTGAGAGTTTTACATTTTCTTTCAATTGTTTATTTAATTGGTTTAATCCAAATATCAAGTTCTCCAAATATGGAACGAGGTTGCTTGCGACACTAGAATCGAAAGCTGTTTTAAATTGTTCTGGCATACCATCGATGAGATTTGAGGAATTGTTATTTTGGATTTTTGTTTCTCTTAAAAGTTCGTATAAGAATTTTTCAGAAGTAATACTTGCAAATAAATTCCCCATCATTTCTTGGATTGTAATTAATGGATTTTTGCACAATTTATTATAAAGAATTCTTTCAATCATTAAATATACTAAAGATGAACCTACTGCAATTACTGAAACCAAAGCTGCCATTTGCATACTAACTAAAAATCCAGAAACTGAAGCAAGAGTTTTTTCTTGAGTTGAAAAATCGATTTGTCCAAATGCGATTGCAATGTTCAAAAATGTAAATAATGGCCCAAAACCTGTTAATATTGTAGGAATTGTTTGAATTAATTTTGAGTTGAATTTTGAAGTGATTAGAGTTTCTTCGTTGAAAAAATACAATGGGTCAGTCGTAGTTTGGACATTTTGTACTGTGGAAGAAATATCTTGATATTTTACATTCCCTTGAGATTTTAATGCTACTGATTCAGAAAAAACAAGGGTGTTTTTAAATTCATTCCAAATTGCTGATACGTATGGATTTGAAGCCATCCAAGTATCAAGCTCTTTGAATCTAAAGTTCAAATCGTTTCTTTTGAATGTTGAAATAAATCGAATTAAAACATTCAAATTTTTTCCAGTATCTAAATATTTAACCAAACAATATATTGTAGATGCGATAAATACAACTAAAACAATGCCTATTGGTACTTCTGATAATATTTTTATAAAATTCATAACTCTACTCTATCCTTATGCTGGTCATTGTAGCATATTTTGTGGATTTGAGCAAATATTTTTGATGTTAATCAAGAATAAAATTTAGAAATTCGTGAAAATATTTCCCAATCATAATGGCTAAAAAGCTTATAATAATATCATATAGCACCTTAAGTCCACTTTGTGCAGCTATCCATCCGCTTATAAATGAACTATCTGCGTGTTTAAATAATGCAATTATCAACATGTAAAAAATTCCAATTAGGTGAATTATCAAAACTCCGAGAATTGATGCTTTAATCATATTCGGGAAAGAATATTTTTGATGCAATATATTCCCTGCAAAAACAACGGCTGGAATATATCCCAAGATGTACCCAAATCCAAATTCAGATAAATATGTTATTCCTCCTCCAAGTCCAAATATTGGAAGAAATAGCAATCCTGCTAGAATGTAGAGCATAACTGTTGTTACAGCCATTCTTTTTCCTAAAACTGAACAAATCATCATTACTGCTGGAATTTGAGGAACTATCCAAAAGCTGTAAATAAAATTATCTGAACACAAAGCCTTATTTGTGAATAAATCAATCGGAATTATGTAGTGTTTGATATTTAAGTTTACAAAAGTTGTTGCGATAAGAAATAAGATGCTACAAAAAATAAGCACAAGATTTATAAACGGAATCTTTATTTCTCGATGCCGTTTGTCTAACCTTCTCATTTTTGGTATCAATACTTCTTGTGTCATTGTATGTTAATTTTCCCTTCAAGTCCTTTTATAGTTTTTTGGTATGGAATTTTGTATTCGTCAAAGAAGATGTTTTTTGTCCACATAATAAGTGCATCTTCGTTGTTGTTTTGATAATAACCTTTTCTTGTCCCAAATGATGAAAAGCCGTATTTTGTATAAAGGTTGATTGCAGGAGTGTTACTTACTCTGACTTCTAATGTTATGTATTTAATCATTTCAGTATAGCAGTCATCAATAACTCTTTTTAGTAGAGCTTCTCCATATCCTCTTCTTCTATAATTAGGCGAAATTGCGATATTTGTGATGTGCGCTTCATCTAAAATATGCCAAGTGCCAGCATATCCTGCAATTTCACCAGAAGAAGTAAATAATGTGTAATATCTAGCTAGTTCATTGTGGATTTCGTTCAAAAAAGAATCTTTTGACCAATGATGTTCTCCGTATGCTTCGGATTCAATTGCAATAATTTTGTCAACATCATCTGCGGTCATTTTTTTTATTGTAACGCTCTCAATATTATCCATACATAACATGTTATCATAATGAATAAAATCTGTGCAAATTATTTCGGAAGATTAATTTCTTTCAAAATTTG
>ERZ869991.400-NODE-400-length-14969-cov-13.867739_pt1 | contig 14969 bp, 24 predicted proteins | sample MGYA00520862_ERZ869991 | MGnify/ENA primary metagenome ERZ869991 (study PRJEB32232, sample SAMN07284978) | human gut metagenome | biome: human-associated habitat; material: feces | host: Homo sapiens | place: Tanzania | collected 2014-08-11 ...
ACAGTTAAGGAAGTCGACAACCTTATAATTAAATTATGGTTTGCTACCTATAGCAAGAAAGAGGAAATAAAATGGAAACAAGAAAGTATGAAGTAACAGTAAACGAAAAGAAAGGAACTTGCGACAACGCATTATTCGAAAAAATGGCAAAAAAGGGAGATTTAACAGCTATTAAATTATCTGAGATAGTAGGAGTAGAAGTTAAAATAACAGGATTTGCAAAATGTCATATTGTAACAGACGAAAAGGAATTTGATATAAATTATTTTGATACTGAAGAATATGGCTTAGTATCTAGTGGTAGCGAAATATTTACAGAAAGTGTAGTAGATTATTTCGGAGAAGTAGAAAGCGTAAGACTAACAGAAGTAAAAACAAAGAAAGGTAAAACATACAAAGCAGTACCAGTACTAGGAAATAACAAAAAAGAAGAAACTACAATAAATGAAGAAGAAAAAACAGACGATTTACCATTTTAATTTTGTAGTAAAGGAGAATAAATATGCCTAAAAATAAGGAACTAACCCGAGAGGAACAAGAATTATTTAGTGAATTAAAGAAGTTAAGTAAAAGAGCTAACCAACGTATAGTAAGGTTAGAACGCGAGTTTCGGGAAGGATACTTGGGCTACAAAATATTTAAAAGAAAAGCTTGCAACCGAACCGTTGCAAGCTTGGTCTGTTTCGGGGCGTGTTAAAGCCAATAAATCTATGACAGTTACACAAATGAAAGCAACTATAAAAGCTACAAAAGAATTTTTAAATAGTAGTATTAGTACTAAAAGAGGAATAAAGAAAGCTAAACAAAAAGCAATTAAAACATTAAAAACAAGATTTAGTACTGATGTTTCGGATATATCTTACGAGGAAGCAGAAGCATTAACGAATTTTTTTGACGATAAAGAAGTAAACGGAATAACAAATTTTATACCTCGGCTCTGATGTATTAGCAGTAATAGAAGAAGCAAGAGAAAAGCAAAACGATTATGAAACTTTTTATAGTCAAATGCAAAGTATAATACAATGGAACAGAGGCTATAACATAGAAAGTATACTAAGAAAAATATATACAAAGTATGTATATAGAGGTAGTCAGAATACTGACGAAATAGAATTATTATACAGTAATGTTATAGAACTTGTAAATAATGCTAATAGTGAAAGTGATTTACAAGAGGTAGAAAGTATAATAGCAAATTTAATGTCAGAAGGGAAAATAGACGGCAAAGAATATAATTATTTAATAAACGCCATAAATGATAAAAGAAAAGAGATTTAAACTATGAAATATTATAAAGAATTTCTGTATCATTTTGGGGACATAGTAGGCGAAAGAAAAAAAGTAGATAATACTATATATTCGTTAGATATAGAAACATCAAGTTATTTAATATTAGAAGGTAGAATACTACCAGCAATAAAATATTTAGAATTAACAGAGGAAGAACAAAAACAAGCAGAATTTAGAAGTTGTATGTATGTTTGGATGTTTTCTATTAACGAAGAAGTATATTACGGTAGAACTTGGGAAGAATTAAAAAGTTTTCTAATGCGACTAGATTATTATAATAATAGTAAAAAAATAGTATTTATACATAATTTAGCGTTTGAGTTTCAATATTTAAAAAGTATATTTAGATTTAAAAATGTAGTAGCAAGGAAAAAACACAAAGTTATGAAATGCGAACTAGAAGACTATAACATAGAAATTAGATGTACTTATCAAATGTCAAATTGTGCATTAAAGCAATTACCTAAAATATTTATGTTACCAGTAGAAAAGAAAGTAGGAGATTTAGACTATACTTTATTAAGAACGCCAGCAACGAAACTAACAGAAAAAGAATTAGGGTATTGCGAGTATGACTGTTTAGTTATATATTATTATATAAAAAGAGAATTAGAAACATACGCCAGAGTTGATAAAATACCATTAACAAGTACGGGACACGTAAGACGAGAACTAAAAGAAAGAATATCGGAAGACTGGGACTATAAAAGAAAAGTTAAAAAGTCAATAAATATAAACCCACACATATATAATTTATTACAAGAAGCATTTGCAGGACGGATACACACACGCTAACTGGATATATGTTGACGAAATATTAAAAAATATAGAAAGCTGGGACTTTACGAGTTCTTATCCATATATTTTAGTTTCACATCAATTTCCGTCTACTGAGTTTCAAAAATGTATGATAAAAGATAGAAAACAAATGTTAAGTAGATTTGCATATATATTAGTAGTAGAATTTAAAAATATAAAATGTAAATATTATAATAATTTTATTTCGCAAAGTAAATGTAGAGAAATAAAAAAAGGTAAATATGATAACGGACGTGTAATGGAAGCAGAAAGTTTAACAATTACGCTAACAGATGTAGACTTTTATTTTTTATTAGATACTTATAAATATGATAGTTACGAAATAAAAGAAAGTTATTATAGTGTTTACGATTATTTACCTAAACAATTTATAGAATTTGTCTTAGAAAAGTATGTAAATAAAACAGCATACAAAAATGTAGAAGGTATGGAAGTAGAATACGCAAAAGAAAAAAATAAATTTAACGCCTTGTATGGTATGAGTGTTACTAATATGATACGTGACGAAGTATTATACGATAACGAATTAGACTGGACGGAAAGAGAATTAGAAAACACAGAAATAATAGCAAAATTAAATGAAGAAAAGAAAAAAGCTTTTTTATCTTTTGCTTACGGTGTTTGGGTTACATCATACGCACGTTCTAATTTATTAAAAAATGTAATACAACTAGACGAGCAAGTAGTATACTGTGATACTGACAGTATGAAACTAAAAGAAGGATACGACAAAACAGTAATAGAAAAATATAACAAATTTGTAATACAAAAATTAAAATACGTAAGTAAATTATTAGATATACCTTACGAAAAATTTAGTCCGAAAGATAGTAAAGGAGAACGCCATATATTAGGTGTATTCGATAACGACGGACAATACGAGGAGTTTATAACACAAGGCGCTAAAAAATATGCTTATACGAAATGGATAGATAAAGAAAAAATAAAAGAAGATACAAACATACAAGAAATAAAAGGAAAAAAAGCAAAAATATTAGAAATTACAGTAGCTGGCGTACCTAAAAGCCGGCGCGCAAGGTTTAAAAAATTTATCGGAATTTAAAGACAATTTTATATTTGATTTTAAATATACTAATAAAAATTTACTAATGTATTGTGAAAATCAAGAAAAATGTACTATAATAGATTATCAAGGAAATGAATATATAGTAGAAGACAAAAGCCGGTTGCTGTATTGTTCCAACAACATACATACTAGGTAAAGCGCTAGATTATGCCGACTTAATTTCTGATAATTCTAGTAAACGTGCAAAATATAAGGAGTGAGAAAGTGAAAGATTTAGAATTTATTAAAAAATTTTCAAAAATAACAGTATCGGGCGCGTGTAAAAAAACAAAAGTAGACAGAGCAGGACTACTAACGAATAGATTAAAAGACGAAAAGGCAAAGGCTGTAAGAGAAGAAATTGAAAATCAAATAGCAAGATTATATATAAAGGAAGAAAATAACAATGGCGAATAAAAAAGTAGTCCATTATAATATAGATAAAATAGACGCGATACGGTGCTAGAATTAACTTGATATACGGCGAGCGTTCCAACGGAAAAAGCTATCAAGTAAAACACAAAAAAGCCGTAGAAAAATATTTAAAAACTGGAAAAAGATTTATTTTAATGCGTAGATTACGCGAGGAAATAACGTCCGAGAAAATAGAACAATATTTTCAAGATGTAGACGTAGCAAAATTAACAGAAGGAAAATATAATTGTATAACATTATATAGAAAAAATTTATATTTATCGATATATGATAACGAAACGGGTAAAACTAAAAGATTTGATAAAATAGGGTATGTAGTAGCATTATCGACAGAACAAAATTACGCGGGTGCAAGTTATTTAGATGTAGAAGACATTATATTTGAAGAATTTATGAGCCGTAGTACTTATTTACCTAATGAAAGCAATAAACTAATGAATTTTTATGCGACAGTAGATAGAAAACGTTTAAAAGTAAGATTATGGCTAGTAGGTAATACAATTTCTAGAGTATGCCCATATATTAACGACTGGGGCTTACATCAAATAATTAGCGCACAAAAACAAGGTACAATACAAGTAAAAGAAATACCCGACGTAGTGGAAGGAAACCCACCAATTAAGATAGCACTTGAATATTGCTTATCTACTGGCAAAACTTCGGGAACTATTGGAACTAATGCAAAAATGATAAATACGGGAGCTTGGGAAACACACCCACAACCACATTTGCCAAAAAGTTATAATAATTATAATGTATTATATCGTTTCGGCTTTCAATATCAAAGTTTTAAGTTTTTAAGTGAATATATAGTAGACAAGGAAGAAAAAACAAGCCCTATATGGTTTATCCGTCCGTATTATAAAGAATTTTCAAATAAAATAATTGTATTTTCTGATGTTATAAAAGTATCTAGATACTGGCAAAGAGATATATATAATATATCAATAAAAAACGAAAAACTACGTAACTTGTTTATGACATTTAAGGAAAATAAAATTTTTTATGCTAACGATATGGTAGGTACAGACTTTAAACAAGTTATAGATTTTCAGATAAGGAGATAGAAAATGAATAGTAAAATTATATTAGTAAAAAATATAAATATTGACAGACAATATACTAACGTACTTTCCTATACAGAAGCACAAATGTTAGAATTATGTATAAGTCAAGAACATTTAGTTGCACAAGCCGAAAATTATTCTTTTTTAAGAAATACGGGAACTATAATGGCTGGTTTTACTTATGCACAATGTTTACAAGCAAACTATATAGCTTTTCAAAATCCCGATTATTCTAACAAATGGTTTTTTGCTTGGATAGACGAGGTTATATACAAAGGAGATAAAAACACAGAGATAACATTTACAGTAGACGCTTGGTCAACTTGGTTTGATAAATGGAATAAAAAAGTATGTTTTATAAATAGGCAACACGTAAATGACGATACAATAGGGTTACATACAATACCCGAAAATTTAGACGTAGGAGAAGTAATAGAAGAACAAGAAACAGAAGACGAAAGCTACGGAAACGAATATGGCTATTATATAGGTGTTTTAAGTAACTGGGAAATAAAAGACGGAAGCGACGGAACAGAAGTATTAGCACGGAAACAAAGGAACGCAAAACGCTGGTATTTCTGTTTATGATAATACAGTTTTCGGAGAAAAATTATTTTTATTTAACATAACATCTTTAAGTAGTTTCACAGATTTAGCGTTATTTATATTAAGAACAAATGCAGACGGTCATATAGAAGATGTTAATAACATATTTATTATACCAAACTTGGCTATAACACCTAGTCAATTAATACAACACAATGCGACGGTAGGTCAACAGAACTTTAGTTGGTATACTTTAAATTATGATATGACACCAACAAAATTTAATACTACGATAACTAAACGTCATAGTTTTACTAATTTCCAGCCTAAAAATAATAAATGTTTCGTATATCCGTACAATTATTTATTTGTTAGTAATAATAACGGAAGTAATAACATATATAAATACGAAGATTTTACAACAGAAAATTGCGTTTTTGAAAACCAATTTAGTATTGCTATTGGTGGTAGTGGTCGTTTAGTTCCTAAAAATTATAAAAATATGAGTACAAATGACGACGAAGCATTAGCAACTGGAAAATATCCAACTTGTGTGTGGTCTTCTGACGCTTTCACAAACTGGCTAACGCAAAACGGTGTTAATTTAGTTGCAAGTATTGCTTTAACTGCTGGTGGTGTTGCTACTGCTATTGCTACTGGTGGTGCTACTTTACCTATTGTAGCTGGTGCTATTACTAGTGTAGCTGGCACAGTAGCTGGAACAATAGGACAATTTAACCAAGCAAGTTTAGCGCCTAATATAGCTGGTGGTCAAGCAACTGGCGACGTTATATGGGCTTGTAATAGAAATAAATTTACATTTAGAGAAATGCGCGCTAAGACAGAATATTTAAAAATAATAGACGATTACTTTACACGTTTCCGGCTACGCTATAAAAAGTTTAGAATTACCTAATATTACTGGTCGTAGATATTGGAACTATGTTGAAATTGGCTCTAGTGAAGAAATAGGATATGGAGAAGTACCAAGTAAATATATGGAAATTATAAATAATAGCTGTAGACGTGGTGTTACTATTTGGCATAATCACGAAAATGTAGGAAATTATAGTTTAAATAATATAATTATTTAAAATAATAAAAGAGAGGTTTTTAACCTCTCTTTATTCAAAATAGAAATAGTCTAAGCTTACATCTATTTCTTCTGTATTTGTATTAGCTGAATATAATATAATTTTTGGGTCATCTTTAAAAAATGCAGATATTGGGGTCATATCTAATTCATATAATTTATAATTACCAGTTCCCAATAATTCAAAACTTAAAGCTCTTGAGTAATCGGGTTTAGCTATTGTTAATTTATATGTTTTTCCGTTTTCTATTTTAGCTCTAATATTAATTTTATTTCCTTTAATAGAAGTATTACAGAAAATACCAGTACTTGTAATATTAGGTTTTACAGCTAATAAATTATCATTTATTACCTCACTATCATAAAATAAAAATCTTCGTAAGTCATTGTCAGCATTACGGGTATAATTACAAAAAGCGTTGAAATTATTATTCATTAATGATAACATTTGATTTCTTGTATTTCTTAAAATTGCTTTATTTATTATTGTTGGAAAATATTTAACGTTAAATATACAACCAAACGCCGTAGTATTAATAATATTATTTAAAATAAATGTTGAGGAAGCTTTAACAGTATTATCGATAGTTTCTTGTAATAAAATATTTAATGTTCTTTTCATACCTTGTATTATAATATTATCAACTTGTGAGCAAAATTCAGCGTATTTATTAGTATTTGTTATATTATATATTGTGTCATATATGTATTGTGTATTATCATTTTTTATATATCTAAAAGCGATATTATTTAATAAAATGTTATTTACTAATATATGACAATCGCCGTTAATATCGAATAGGCTTAAATGTTTTACGTTATTACTATCGAATTCGCCGTCGTTTAATTCGTGTTGACTACAATTTTCTAAATTACAAGTAAAAGGCTCGAAATGAAAATTATTAATAACGCTATCTATTAAGTTGCAACCTAATTGTGTTTTAATTATATTTCCGTTAATAGCTTCTACGTTTAACTCTTGTATTTCAAAATTTGAAATATTAGCGTTTTCATTTAATGTCGCGTCTATTGGTCTAAAATCTATTAAACAATCATTTATATTAGAACAGTTACTAATGAATAATTTATCAAAGCGCATTTCCCACGAAGAAGTTACAGCCATTATATGTCCGATAATATGATTAAAAGCTATATTTTCAAATATACCGAAACCGGCATAATATAGATTTAAAGCGCTTTCAATTATTTTAGTGTTGTTATCGGGAATTCTAAAATTATTTCCGTTTTCAAAGTATAGAAAATCTCCACTAGAAAAAGTAATATTTTTAAATGTAAAATTATTTACCATTACATTAGAGCTTCCTATTTTAAATATATAACTTTGGTTGTTTTCATAACTACATATAGTAGTTCCACCAGAAGCATAAGATTGCCAGTTAGGGTTATCTCCTTCTATAACAAATCCATAAGTATATAATATTTCATAAGCTGAGCAATACCACACTCCAGCTGGAATATATAAAATTAATCTATTATTGTTTTTATCTAATAAATCAAAGTATTTTTCTATATATGGTTTTATATCATATTTGTTATTTTCTTTGTCTTGTTTTCTTGCTCCTAAAGACATTATATTTATTTTCGTATCATATATTAATACTGCTTTTAAACCATTATTTAATAAATAAACTGTCATATTATCAACAATTAAAGAATTATCATTTACTATTTTATATCTAGCACTTCCACCGTCATTAAAATTATAATATCCCAATGTTTTAGCTGTGCTACCTTCTATTAAATTATTAGAAGATAACATTTCTGAAACAGAATTAAATAATAATTCAGTTTTAATTTTTAAAAATTCACTTATAATATTTTGTAATGTTCCGTCTTGTGCCATTGTATTTAATTTATTATTAATTTCTTCTTGTACGTCTAAATTATCGAAATAATTATTAACAAATTTTTGTAATTCTATGAAAGCATTTGTAACATTTTCTATTTGTGTTCCTAATGTATTTTCGCTATTTATTATTTTATTCATTTCTTTTCCTAATTTGCAAAATAATTGCCACTCTGTTAAAGCGTCAAAGTCTGCTTCTATAAAAGGAAAATTCTCTAATACAAACCATTTAAAAGGTGTTAAATTTTTATATTCAAATTTATTCATTTTCTTTCTCCTCTCTATACTAAATTATAAAATAGACAGTCTAACTCTTTATAAATTAAACTATATATTGATTTTATATTTTCTTGCATTTCTTTTAAAATTGCTATTTTATCTGCTGGCGTTCTTGTTACTGTTTCATTATATATTTTATTGTCTGTACCTTGATTTGTTGCTTGTGATGTTCCTTTACTTTGTGAATTATCATTACCAGTATTTGTATTTGTATCATAACTATAATTAGTAACATAACTTCCGTTTCTTAAATCTTCAAGTTGGTTTTGAGGTAGTTCGCTATTTCTTCTGTCTGATATATCTTCTGTACTTGTTGTAGAACTATTTTCTAATGTATTGCTTGTATTATTTGTATTTTGTGATATTGTATTATCTGTACCAGTTCTAGTAGTAACTTCGCCGTCGTTAAAAATTTCCCAATTTTCTAATGCGTTAAACATTTTATTATATAATGGCATTATTTCGTTTAGTTTTACGTCTAGTTGTATTCTAAAAGCTGTTACAGTTTCAAAACCAATTCGGCGTTGTAAATAATGATTTAATATCATTATTTCAAATTTTTCCTTATCTAAATATTGTGATAAAGGATAATCAAAGTTAAAAATAGTTGTTCGTCCTTCTTTTGCTAAATCTTTTATTTTTGTATAGTCTTCTTCCTCTTTATTTCCATTTACGATAGAATTTAGAATAGAATATAAAGTAGGTGGCTTACTACAATTAGGTGGTAAAAAAGGATACAACATAAATAAACCGTTATAATATGGTATCATTTTCGCCTTCTCCTTCCTCGTCTTCGTAGACGTCTTCTATTTCTTCTACGCTAGTTGGTATACCGTCGTAGTATTTTACTTCTATTTTTTGTTCTATTGCTTGTTTTCCATTAACTAATATTTTATTTGCTAATTTTTCGTTTATTTCTTCTATCGCTTTTTTTCTAGGCTCGAAACGACTATATCTACTTGCAACCGTTCCCCCTTGACTTGCTAATACTTCGTCGCGTATATTACGTTCTTTCTTTTGAAAATTCATATTAGCAATACCAATAAGTCGTAAAAATTCGTTCCAGTCTTTTTCTTTGTGTTCGTCTATTTTATCTGCTACGAAAGGTGCTGGCGCTAGTACTAATGTTGTATCGTCTAAGTCTAAGTCGTCGTATGAAATAACTGTATTTTCCATACCGTCTACGTTATTTACTAAGTCTTGTATTGATTTTACTTTTTCTGTTTTTGTTTTCCAAAATCTTGGTGTTTTTTGTTGTGCTATATTTATATCTGTTGTTCTGGTGTCTAACGCGATACGCTCACTGTATTGTAATATATCTAACCATAATGGATAGCGTCCGTTGTTATCGTACATTATAACGAAGTCGTCTTGATTTCTTAATACTTTATTGTATCCGTTTTGTGATATTACTTGTATGCTTGTAGGTCTTCCGTATACGTCTAATTTACCAATATTTCTATATGGTAAAGCTAAAAGCCCTAATACTTCGTCTACAAAAAATGCTATACTTCCTTGTCTTAATAATATTTTGTTTAAATATGCTGTATCAATATATTTTGGCATATTTGAAAATTCAAACACATTTTCGGCAAGTGTAAGTAATTGTCTTTTATACATTTCGTAAGTTTTAAAATTAGACAACTGCGAATTTATTAGTTTACTTTTCATTTTCTTTCTCCTTTCTTATAAAATAATAACGGCTAGATTTATATCCAGCCGTTTTTGTTTTAAAGTACTGTTATAGTAGCTGTACCTGTTACGTTTCCGTCAAATACACTTGTTGCTTTTACAATTATTGTAGTTGTTTCTTCGTCCGGTGTACTTGCTATATGTCCAGCTGGTATTGTTAATTTTCCGTTTAAATCTATACTAGCTTGTTTGCTAACATCTTCCTCTGGGTCTTGGTCAATACTCCATACAACTGCTTTATTTGCAAATCCAGTTGTTTCTACTACTGCTGTTAATTGTACTGGTACTCCAGCACTTACTGATACTTCTTGTGGGTTTACTTCTACACTTGTTACAGCTGGTGTATCAATAACAAATACTACCGCGTTTTCAAATGGAGAAGTTGAAACAACGCCCCAAACGTGTAAGAAATGATTTCTTTTTAATGTTTGTGGGTTATAAAATTCCGTTGCTTTTAAATTTGCGCCACCCTCTGACGCGTTATCCATACCGTAATAATAATCTTGGAAAAAATCTCTACCAACAATTACAGCTGGTATACCATTTAATTTTTCCATTTGTTCTTGTGTTAATGGTATATATCCGTCGCAGTATTCACCTTTTATTATTGCTCCGTTTTCGTCTCTTTTAGCAAAGATTTGTTCTAGTCTTTCTGTATCAAATTTACCGAAACCGTCGCACAATTCCATATTAGCTTTCATTTCAGCGTCAGAACGGAAATAACTTGTTGCTAATACATTAGTTGTAAATTTAGCGTCAAATTTAGTTGATACAATAGCGAATTGGTCTTCAAAGTCTGTCGCTTTTCTTAAACCAGCTGGGTTAAAGTTTGGACTTCTAAAAGTCATATCATTACTTTCTGCTTTTATATCTGCTACAATTTCTCTATCTGTTTTATTAGCGAAATTATCTATTTTTACTGTTGTTACTGTTCCGTCAATTATACGTCTAGCTAACATATATTTATTTACTAAGTAACTATCGTATTCATAACCCTCATATAAAGAATTTATAATAATATCTACTAATCTAAATAAATCTCCAGTTTCAAAAGCCATAGCCATTTGCTCGTCAGATGTAGTAGTTTTATAAAATTTTTGGTAATTAATTTCGTGTAAATATGATAATACATTTGGAACTTCTGTTTTTATAAAATCATATTCATTTTTTAACATTTCGTTATAATCATATATATTAGCAATATCACATATTACTTCTCTTACTTGTTGCCCATAACTTAATTGTCCTTTATCTGTAAATTTTTTCCACGGATTTTCCCAGTGATTTCTTGTAATTACTGTTAAACCTATTAAATTTAAAGTATTTAAAAATGCGTTTTTATACGCTACATTTTTCATAATAATTTTACCGATACCGTTTATGCTTTCGCCTTGTACTGGTAAATCAATATTTTCCCTTAATAATGGTGTTTCATTTATTACATAACTTAAAAGTTCTATACTATCATTTACTTTTAAGTTTGTTTTAGAACTTATTTTAGCCATTTTATTTTCCTACCTTTCTATAATTAAATTTCTTTTATGTCGATTACTTCTTTTTCTTCTAATTCTTCGTCGACTTCTTTTTTGTCTTCGACGTCTTTTTTGTCGTCGCCTTTTAAAAATCTTTGTTTGTATTTTTCTTGTAAATCGTCAAATTTTGCTTGTAACTCGTCTATTTTAGTTGTATCTACTTCGCCTACTTCCATACTGTCTTCTATGTCTTCTAATAATTGTATTGCTATTTCGTTATCTGTTACAATTTCATTAACTTTTTGTTTTAATTCTTCTTTACTAAGCTTCATTTTCTTTCTCCTCCTCTCCTTTTTTACTTTTCTTTGTTGTTCTTGTGTTTTTTACTTCCATTGTATCGCATAATCGTTGCATTACTAATGTATTATTGTTTATAGCGTCTTTTAATTCGTCTTTGTATGCTAGCATAACTTTTGTGTGCTGTTCATTTAATTTTGAAGTTTCTTCCATATTTTTATCTGTTATGTATTTAACATACCAGCCCATACCTAAACACGCTACAATAGGAAAGCAATAACTACCCAGTAATTGTAAAATATCCATTTTCGTTTCTCCTTTCTCGTTAGTATCTATTAAAATTATAAGCATAAAATTAAAATTTTGTCAATAATAAAACGAACATTTTTAAAAAAATGTTCGTTTATTTTTTATTGTTTTTGTTAATACAGCCCAAGGAAATTTCTTGCGTTTTCTTGTAACTGTTGGTACTGGTGGAAGCCCGCCCATATATGTAAACCACTCTAAAGCGTATTGCATACGCAAATTATAATGATTTATATTAGGGTCGTAGCTAGGTCTTTCATATCCAGCCATAAACATTACAGCTAATTTATCGGGCGTCCAGTTCATTTGATTATCTAAAAATTGTTGCCCCGTTATACCTATCATATCGCTTGTAGCTCCCGAATTATAATAATTTTGTATAAATGCTTGGGTTGTGTACCAACGCCCAATACCGCTAATATTTAATATTTCGGCTCTTAATACTTGTAATTGTATATCTCCGTCATTATAAGGACTTAACCCAAGTGTAGCACAATTATTTTGTAATGTTGTAATTGGCGTCCATTGTACTAGTCCGGTAACCTTGCCCGCCTACTTCTTCACGCTCGGGATTTATACTACTTTCTGCTTGCATATTTCCTAATATTCCAGCTATTGTATTATCATTTATTCCCAAACCTCTATAATACGCTATTACAATATCTGCGTTGTTTTCCATTTCTGCTCGTGTCAACGCTCCACTTCTACTAATCCAAGCCATTTATTTTATACCTTTCTTATATTATTTATATTTATCGCACAAGTTATAATTCTATCTATTCCAATTACCACTCTATCGCCTTTCACTTCTATTACATTATATACATTATAATAACTTCTAAATGGTTTACCATTATATTGTATATTTTTTAATACTTCTACCTTATCGCCTACTTTTATTGTTTCTTGTGAAACATTGTTACTAGCTCCTAATATCTCATTTACTATTTTTTGTACTTCAATATATAAATTTCCTAGCTTTTGTTTTCTTTCTTCCCCATTTCCATACTTGCCAGCTATTACCTCTTTTGCTAACTCTTCTATATTTTTTGAGTTATCAACAGAGTTTTCCACATCTTCCACATTGTCATAATTTGTTAAATTATTACTATTTATTATTGACATTATAGTATTTATATATGTCGGACTTGTAGCATATCCGCCATTTTTTATAGCTGTTATACACTCTAATGGTGTTTCTGCTATTGTTGCTTTTCTGTATCTTTCTAATTTTGTTATTAAGTCGAAATAATCTGATATACTTTCTGCTAAACTGTTATATGCTCTGAAACAAGCTGTAATATTTGTGTAACTTACACCGTCGTAACACTCTTGTGTGTTTGCATTATATACTTTACCTTTCCAATTAGATGTTGCTTTTATGCCGAAAATTGCATTTGCTTTCATCATAATTTTACTTTGTCCCCAACCACTCTCGCATATTGCTTGCGCTATTACTACGCTTGAAAATAAAGGAAAACCCCTTTTTTTATTTTCTGCTTGTACTAATGGTGCTATTGTTGGTATAAATTCACTTTTCTTCATAATTATTCCCCCTTCTTATAAAATGATACTATAATCTGTGTATCGATTATATGTACTATTGTACTTAAATTCGCGTCTATTGTCAAGCTTGCGTCGTATCTATATTCAAACTTGCTTTCGTATTGTACGCCTTGATACTCTAATTTTGTTATGATTTCATATAATCTAAAATCTTTGAAATTTACTTCTATTATTAAATTTTTATATATTTCTTGTAATTTATCTTCTATTTCTAGTTCCATTATTATTCTCCTTTCTCTGATTTATGAAATTCTTTATATATGCTTTTTCCATATCTGATTTTTTCAAATGTAAAACTATTGCATTTTTCACATCTCCAGTAATTATCTTTATTACCTTTAAAATTATAGTCGCAATCGTCTAAAATCATTTCACTTTCACAAAAATGACATTTCATATATAATCTCCTTTCTAGTCTATTCTTGGTATATGATTATCTACTTTTTTCTATAAATAATGCGTTACGTGTTAATAATTCTAATACTGTTTTATTTGTTAATCTGTTGTAATAATTAAATTGTTTTTGTATTTGTTCTGTAGCTGTTGCTTTCGCTGTTCGCATTGCTCTTTCTACTCTTGTTCTTGTAGTATTATGTATTTTTGCTACATCATTATAAACTTTTTCTATTGTATTATCATATTTATAATAATTTTTTCGATATTGTTGTATTGCTGTTATCCAATAATAAAATCCAATACTTGTTACATTAAATTGTAATTGTAATAACATTTTATTTATTCCGTAATACATCTGCCCGTAATGTCTACTACCTATTTTAATTTCATATTGTTTATTTAGTATATTACCATCAATTTTATAATATCCCATATTTATTCGCCCCCTTTCATTATTTTATTATCTATGTATTTCTCATATTGCTCGAATGTTATAAGTCCGTCCATTGCATATTTAAAGTATCTATGTTCTTTGTCATAACCTTTTCGTTTTAGCTTTATATACGATATTAATAATTTAATTCTTTTCATATTTATTCTCCTTGATAAAAATAATTATTTGCTTTTGCTACTAACCATAACCAGCCTACTGATAAAAATTTTAATGCTACTATTCCTATTGTTATTTCTTCTTGTTCGCCTATTAAATATAAAAATGCTAATATTGATATTATACTTATTATAGCTTTTTTCATTTGTTTTCATCTCCTTTCGACAC
>ERZ869991.402-NODE-402-length-14966-cov-5.108671_pt1 | contig 14966 bp, 8 predicted proteins | sample MGYA00520862_ERZ869991 | MGnify/ENA primary metagenome ERZ869991 (study PRJEB32232, sample SAMN07284978) | human gut metagenome | biome: human-associated habitat; material: feces | host: Homo sapiens | place: Tanzania | collected 2014-08-11 ...
CCCTTCTCGTTCAATAGGAGGAATGGCGGGGTTTAATTCCTTGCGCAGAGCAGCCTCTGATTCCGATAAAGCAAGAGATTCTTTTATTAAGTGCAAAGTTTTAGGGTAGAGTAAATCCTGTACAAACCGTTTATCGAGTGCTTTTAATTCTGGCTCTCGAAGCAAAACTTCCCATTGTCTCTCTGGAATAAGTTTGACAGCTTCATCATGTAAAATGCTTAAGCGCAATGAGGATATTCTGAGTCTTTCCAATACAATTAAGCATTCCTGAGCTTGTTGGGGCTGAAGTTTGGGGTGAGCAATTTGGCAAAGGTTTTGCAAAGCAATAAGTATTCTCAGGGGATGAAGTTCCAATTGAGAGGCTTTTTTTAACAATTGGCGACGTTCTGGCGAAAGTGTAAAACCTGGGGCAGAGGACAGTGGCAAAGGCGCTGTATTTAAGGGAGGCAAGCTGAGATTGCGATATTGTCTCAATGTTTTCTCTTCAGCGGCTATATCTTTTCGATCGCCTCGGAGCACTTCTGCAAGTGAATCCAGATCTTGCAAGCGACCATAAGCGGCCCAGTGGGCATTTTTCTTCAAAACGGAAATTGCTTTAGTATAAGTTCGTATATCCGAACCTTCGGAGCCTCCACAAGAGTAAGGAGTCAATGAATCATCTAGACTGAGAAAAACTCGCAGCTGTTCGGTAGAGAGGCGCTCATATAACTGAGAATATAGGTTTAGACTATTGTCAACTTCTTGTTCGGCCAAGTTTTCCAATAAAGCAAAATGTTGACTGTCGGCGACCGATAGCGGCCAGAGGCCTTTTTTTTGCAATAGCTTTTGACAGCGCTTAAGTCCGAGCCAGTCTAGGCAAACTTGGCTATTTTCTACATTTCTCAGCGGATTAAAACCGCTACCTTTGGTAAAAACATAGCCTTCGCGACGCATTTCATATCCGTCTAAACTTTCGCGGCAGCTGTAAGCGAGTAAACCCAACTCCACTACAAGTACAAAAGTTAAACTGACAATAGCTATAAAAACGTATTTTTTTGAAGTCTGGCTCGCCGTCATATGAGTGCAAAGCCCTTCGTATAGGGGAAAAGGAAAACCTGCTTTAGAAATAGCAGCCTTCTTTATGGTGATTGAATACTGATTTGAAGCCTATTTTTTGAGCGCAGGTTATATTTATGAATATTATGCAAAGCGAGTCGCCGACTAATGATAATAAGCATATGGAACTTATTAAAGGTTCGGCCGAAAAAGCGGTTAGCAATTTCCCTATACAGATTGAATTTGTTTTAGTCGGCCTTTTTTTTGCTTTGCTCACAATTGCTGCTCTTTGGCCTGCGCCGATTCATTTAGAAGAGAACTTAATAGGCGATTACCAAGGTGATTTTTGGAAGCACTTATGGGGCCACTGGTGGGTGCGTGATAGCTTAGCTAAGGGTCAAATACCTTTATTTTGCGATTTACTCAATGCTCCACGAGGCGGCTATTTGTTTATAGCCGATCCTTGCAATGCTCTTTTTAGTTATGTTTTTTCCAACTTTATCGGTTTAGCTGGAGCTTACAATTTAACGGTAATTTTTAATTTATGGCTTGGTTTGCTGGCAGCTTGGTTGTTGGCTCGTTATTTTGTCAAAGACGGAGCTTGCGCTTTGGTGGCAGCTGTCATTTACGGTCTTTCCGCTTATGTGCTTAGCTATCCGGTCTCTTCTGGAGTAACCGAAACACTAAATACCGCTTGGGCGCCGCTGTATATTCTTTTTTTACATCGCCTTTTGAAAAATGGTCGAATAGGAGATTTGCTGGGTACAGCCTTATTTTTTGCGCTTACAACTTTTTCGTGTTGGTATTATGGCGAATTTATGGCTGTGTACACTAGCTTGGCCTTAAGTTGGTCTTTGCTTGAGCTTTTGCGCACCTTTTGGAAAGGGCGAGCTTTTTCTCTATCCTCTTTAATACGCTCGTCTAGAATGAGAAAATCTTGGCGATATTGTTTACTTGCAAGTTGGAACGAGTGCGCATGGATATGGAAAAAGCAAATTATAAAAACTGCGGCGGCAATTGTTATAGGGGCGATTATGATTTCTCCTTTTGCCTGGCTTTTCAAGATGACCGTTTCTAATTCGGCTAATATTGTTATGCCGCGCAAAGCTCCCAAACGTTCCATATTTAACTTTAAAGATTACTTGGGCCAAGCTCCGGAAAAGAGCGTAAACCAGCATGGTGTGCGTGGCTTTCACAATTATACAAATTTATTGGGCTTAATTTTGCCGGGCAAGGGCAATGCTACAGTTACCTCTACGGTGGATAGGTTGGTCAGAGTCCATTATTTGGGATGGATAGCTTTGCTATTGGCTTTTGCAGCTTGGCGTCGCCAAACTTGGCGAAGAGAATTTCTGTATTGGATAGTAGTATTTGGATTTTTTATAGCTCTTTCTTGGGGGCCGCGAGTTATTTTTTCTGATTTTTCTGAAGCAGGTTTTGTCAACCCGTTTTACCTTTTAATGTTTCTTGGCTTTCCATTTTTTTATAATTTGGCCATTCCATTTCGCTTTTTGATGCTCGCTCTTATAGGTTTATCGATAGTGGCTGCTTATGGAAGTAAAGTCCTTTGGGCTGAAGAAACGCTTGGTCGCAAGTGGTTCTTTTGTTTATTGGCTTCGCTAATGATCTTCGTGGAAACTATTTTCGTATCTCCTTTACCTTGGCCGTTGCCAATGAGTCCAGCCCAAACTCCGGCTTATTATCAAATGCTAGCTGAGGATCCGCGCTCCTATGCCATAATAGACTATCCTTTTGAAAGGCCCGGAACTATTTTGGTGCCCGGCGAATATTTCTATTACCAAACTGTACATCGCAAGCGCATACCTTATCGAACCAGTGGAGTTTTGAGCCCTGAGGTAGTGCACAATGCTTTCATGGAAGAAGTTTTGTTGGCTCAGAGAGGCATTGAGCCTTCTTCACAAAGTGAAAGACGATTGCGTGAGGGAGCTAAAGCTCTGTTTGATATGGGGTTTTATGCTTTTATTTTGCATGAAAATTTGCTAGCCGAATTTTCTGCTCAAGATATAGAAAGTCGTTTGACGCCAGTTTTGGGAAAACCGATGCGCTTTGGCGACGGTTTGATTGTTTATAATTTGGATTCGCTAAATGATAAATAAGCTAATCGTAAAATATCGAGAATCTGCCAGCCCTTTGCTCTTACGCGAATTAAGGCTTGTTTTAGCTCAAAGTAAACTCTGTTTTTGGGAAGCTATTCTGCCCGTCTTTTGGCTGTTTTATCTTATTTGGAGTTTCGGTTTGGCTTTAGAGGGGAGCTATCAACCTGTAATTTCTTGCTCATACATGCTATGTTGGCTAACTGCGGCTTTTATCTTAGGCCAATATTTCGGATTGGCTCCGCGTTTGGCTGCCTCAATCTGTTCAGATCGCTGCTTAGGCATATACAAAATGCTTAGCGTTACCCCAAGAGGTTGTTGCCGAAGTTTGTCCTTAAAATTGTTGGCTTTTTCGGCTCCATATCTAATTGAATGGTGCTTATTATCTTTAAGCGGTGCCATTTTCTGTATGTTTACTCCTGAGCTTAACGCGGAAATTGTGCTAGCCTCTTCTGTATACAGTTTGTTATCTTTGCTAGTAGCTACCTTGGGGGGCACTTGGTGGGGCATCTCTTTTCAAAATACTTCAGATAAGTGTGCCGCTTCGTTGCGCAAATTGTTAATTACGGCAGCTGTGGGAGCTTTTTGTTTGCACAATTTCTGGCATTTTAGTCAAACGGAAACTAGCTTGGTATTGTGCAGCTTGTTGATCATCCTTTGGAGTGGATCGATACGCATTTGGGGAAGTGAATTTTCCATAGTTTTAGCCTTATTGTTGATAGGGCTATCTTTTGTACCTTCTGTCGGTCGCTCCGATTGGCCGTTAGAAGATTGTTTAAATCCTGTTCGTGTAAGTTTAGTTGGCATGTATGCTCTTGATAGAGAGGCTTTGCACACTGATAATTGGGCTTCGGATAGCGCTTATTTTATTTTGCGCGAACACTTAGTCGGCAGCCAAGAGGCTCCGTATTTGAGCCAGTTACTCAAACTTTACCATGGAGCCTCTCAAGTCAGTCAAGAACAAATCTATGCTCAAGTGCGTGGTGAAGCCGAAGTATATTTATTTAGAAGTTGCGGCACTAGTTTAGCTGCAGCCATTGTTTGCGCTCTTGGCACTTGTTTTATGCTACTGCGTCTTCGTTTCGTCTTTGAGACGTGAAAATATTAGCTAGTCTTTCGGTTTGTTTATTTTCTTGAATTTGTGTATATTTATAGGCGGTCGCGGCGCCGACCTGATAGAGGACTGAATTGCCGCTGGATAATAGGCTGCGGCAAAGGGTTCTTTTGAAAATTGCGCCGAGCTAGGCAAGGCTTGTTGTTGAAGCTTTGCCGTAATATGGAGTTATTTATGGCCAGACAAGTTTATGCGGGTATGGATGCCCAGGAAAAGGAAAACGATCCCCTTTATAAGAGACGTCACTCTTTGTCCCATATTTTGGCAGAGGCAGTGCAGCGTCTTTACCCCGACACTAAGTTAGGTTTCGGCCCGCCCGTAGATAATGGCTTCTACTATGATTTCCAATTTTCAACGCCCATTGATGCGGACAAGCTTCCGGAAATTGAAGCTGAAATGCGCCGCATTATCGCTGAGAAACAAGCTTTCACCCATTACGATCTCCCTCTCGAAGAGGCTGTGAAGCGCTTAGAAGAAAAAGGCGAAGTTCTCAAAGCCGAATATGTACGCGACCTGGCTAGCGAGGGCAAAGATATTCACTTCTATGAAAACGGTGAATTTACCGATCTCTGTGCCGGCCCTCATGTTGGCAATACTTCCGAAATTCCCAGCGATTGTTTCGCTCTCGATTCGGTAGCCGGAGCTTATTGGCGCGGCGATCAATCCCGTGAAATGCTGACCCGTATTTACGGTTTAGCTTTTAATAACAAGAAAGAGCTCAAAGAGTTCTTGCGTTTGCGTGAAGAGGCTCGCAAATATGACCATCGCAAGCTCAGCAAAGAATTAGAGTTCTACACCATGAACGAAATGGTTGGCTTAGGCTTGCCTCTTTGGTTGCCTAACGGTACCGTTTTGCGTGAAGAATTAGAAAAATTCGCTAAAGAAACTGAGCAGCGCGGCGGTTATCTGCGCGTAGCTACTCCTTGCATCACTAACGAGCAGCTTTTCTATACCTCCGGCCACCTTCCTTACTATAAGGACAGCATGTTCCCGCCTATGCAAATAGACGAGGGCCAGAACTACTATCTCAAGCCCATGAACTGCCCCTTCCATCATATGATCTTCAGCAGTCGTCCTCGCTCTTATCGCGAGTTGCCTTTGCGTTTGGCTGAATATGGACAGTGCTATCGCTATGAAGCTTCTGGTACGTTAGCTGGTTTGCTGCGTGTGCGCGGTATGTGCATGAATGATGCTCACATTTACTGCAGCCCTGAGCAATTAGCTGCCGAATTTAGAGCTGTTTTGGACATGCACCGCTTCTATTACGACAAGTTCCGCATTGAGGGATACTGGATGCGCTTGTCTATGCACGATCCCAAAAACACCAAAAAGTACGTAGACAATCCTGAAGCTTGGGCTCAGTCTGAAGACGCTATTCGTCAAGTGGTCAAGGATATGGGCGTGCAATACGAAGAAGTTCCCGGTGAAGCCGCTTTCTACGGCCCCAAAGTAGACTTCCAGATCCGCAACGTTGTTGGACGTGAAGAGACCGCTTCCACCAACCAGCTCGATTTCGCTGTACCTTCTCGCTTTAACTTGGTCTATACAGGCAAAGATGGCGAATATCACACTCCTTATTGCATTCACCGTGCTCCTTTGGGTACTCACGAACGCTTCTTGGCTTTCTTGATGGAACACTTCAAAGGTGCTTTCCCCACCTGGATGTCTCCTACTCAAGTTATGGTCGTGCCGGTTTCCGTCGAAAAGTTTGGCGACTACGCCGAAAAGATTGCTGCTTCTTTGCGTAACGATCTTTACAGAGCTCAAGCCAACTTGGACGGTGACAGCTTCAACAAGAAGATTCGTGCTGCCGTCACTTCCAAAATTCCTAACATTTTGGTCGTCGGTGCTTCCGAAATGGAAAACGAGACGGTCACTTGGCGCCGTTATTGCGTAAAAGAGCAGCGCACTTTGAAGTTTGCTCAATTCCGCAATATCTTGGGCAAGATGTGCCACGAACGCATTATGGACAACTTCGCCGATGTGGTTTTGCCCGAAGAATAAGCTCTATATCTAGTTGAGTTGTAATGACGCTGTTTTTTGCATAGGTAGTATTTTTAGTTACTGACCTTGCAGCGGTTGTCAGTTAGCCAACTGAAAAAAGCTCAACTGGCATAACAAAAAAAGAAGCTTTCCGTAAGGGAAGCTTCTTTTTTTGTTATAGAATGAAGGCTCATATAAAAGTGCAAAAATATGGCTCTAAGATCAGCGGCCTATAATTAGAACATAAATAGCTACTTGGCAATTCCAGAGAGCGTGAGCTATAACGGACGGCCACAAACTGCCTGTATAGTGGCGAATTGCACAAAAGACCATACCTAAGCCGGCCAAAATTAAAATCCCTTGAGGATCACCATGCACAGAAGAAAACATCAGCGAGCTTATAAGTGCTGCACCGATTACGGTAGCAGTTTTGCCAAGTCCAGAAAAGAGTAAGCCGCGGTAAATAATCTCTTCGTAAAGTGGGCCGCTGATTACTAAGAAGAATAGTAACCAAAAAATTGGCTTGGGAGCTTCCACCAGGAAGGTCAGCAATATATTGTTTGACTGTACGGAAGAATGAATAAAAAACGAAGTTAGCAAAGCCATAAGGGCGGCTGTAAGGCAAGATAAAGCAAAAGCGGCGCAGCCATAGGCTAGATATGAAGCTTTAAATTCGTGTAAGTGTAAGGCTCGGAATAGCAAAACCACTGATCTTTTTATTCCTGACCAATGGGTAAGAATAGACGTTTCAGCTTCGTCAGGCTCACATACATATTTAATTGTGAAGGCCAAAACGGTGATAGAGACCACATAGACGAGCATTTGTGAGAAGAATAAAATGACAGGAATATATTGTCTACTTGGGCCTGTAAAATGGAGTAGCAAAGTAGTTAGCAAAGCACTTAAACATGCCCCAAGCCAGTTTAGAGCCACAAATAAGTATAAGGTGGGAATTGGCTTCCAAAGAAAATGAGCTTCAGATTGTTTCTTTTCCTCACGTTGTTCATCTTGTTGAGAAGAAAGCGCCTTGATAGCAAAAAAGGCCAACAAAATGAAAGATGAAACAACTAAGGTTGTCCAGAGGCCCAATATTATCAAGAAACGATCTGCTCGTTGTTGCAAAGAGACGATACTTTCTTGCAATCGTTCGTTTTGTTCCGGTTGCACAGTGCCTTTTTGCATAACTTGCATAATGAAACTATAGGCCAAAGGATCGTTGTAAAAATCGTCGAGAGCTTCCTTTAGCTCTATATTCAGTAGATTAAAGGCGCTTTGCGTTTCTTCCAGAGCAGGTAATTGTCCATCGCTTATTTTTAATAAGACGTCAGTAACGGAGCTGGCTTCTTCGGCGCGAATTTTCTTCAAAAGAGCTCCGGCTTTGTTAGGTTGGTGGCAAAGGTAATACAGAGAAGCTGCGTTGTGAAGCATTGAACTGGAAGCTTTTTCAAAGTCTATTTCATCCAATATAGCGACAACTTGGCTTTCCATCATGGGTAAATGGCATCTTTGGCTTATACGCATAGCTCTGCAAGCAAGTCTTATTTCTAAGTTGTTATGCAAATACTGTTGCCAAGAAGTGTTGTCGGCATCTCTAAAAAAAGCCGGAATAACCAAAGGCAGCCATAAAGTCAGGGCTACCAATACTAATAAAATTCTTTTACCGCTCATTTGTTGTTATATTTCCAGTGCAATTAGGTAGATCCTTGAATGGCTTAGTTCATGCGAAGCAACTTTGCAATCAAGGAATAATTGAGGCTTTTGTAAGCGAATGGCAGTTGAGGGGGAATCTGTCTTTTTTTGTGAAAGCTCTTCGACGTGTCTATTTCCAGCAATAAAAATAAAAGTCCGCGTAGTATTTTAATCGTCGGCGCTTCCAATCTAGAGCAAGAAGCTTTTGCCAACAGTTTGGTAAGGCTTGGCTGTGATGTTAAATTGGCTTCCAATTTTGAAGAAGCTAAAGAATATTTACTTTCCGGCGAAAATATACAATTTGCGGCTGTTAATACCGATTTCCCCCAGCAGAACGAAATTAGCCGTTTGCTTTTACAACATTCTTTCGATGTAGAATTATTTTTCTTATTCGATAGTTTGGCTTTAGAGCAGGGCTTTGCCAAACAAGTTGATGAAGAAACTACCTCTCCCAGAGTGAGAGCTGCCTACCTTTGCTATACTTCATTCGCTTCTGCAAAGTATTCTTGTCGACTTATGCGCGCTTGCGGGACGTGGTGGGAAGTTAAAGGGCGTGAAGCTCCCGTACACGAGCGCTATCGCAAATTGCTCAATCGTGTGCGTCAGGGCGTAGTTGATACCGATAGTAAAGATATTGTGCGTTGGGCCAACAATGCTTTTAAAGGCATGGTCGGCATGGGCAACATTGAAGGGCGTTATGTCAGCGAGCTAGTTGATGTTCGTGATATTCCTTGTTTAGATGCGGTTCAAGTGCAATTGCGTAACGGTATTATTTCTCCCTATGTAGTACGTTTGCGCTCCAGTGGTCAAGTCGTCGAAGTTGACGCTACACCTCGCTTCGATAAAGAAGGCAACTACATGGGAAGTGTGGCCCTAATTCGTCAGGCTCACAATATGCCTGTAGAAGAATTTGTGGCTAGTCGCAATTTAGTCAGCTTGTATAGTTTGGCTTTGCGCTTAAGTCGTGCTTTCGATGTTTCTAAAGTTATCAATATTATTACCGAAACTGTACGCGAGATGTGTGGCTATCGTTGCTGCGGCATTAAGCTTAAAGGTTTTGGCGAAGTAGTCGATCATGACGTAGACGGAATCGTTTCTCCTTCAATCAAGAGGACAGTCGATTCTTTTTGCTCTCGTCTTTTGCCTCACCAATCGATTAGAGTTATCAAAGATTTGGAGCGCGATCCCGATCCGGCAGCTGCTTCATTGCGCGAAGCTGGTTTGAGTGGCGTCGTTTGTGTGGCTCTGACCGTCGGAGTCGAACACATTGGTTGTATTTGGGCTTTGGCCGATAAAGAAAACGCTCTTTCCAGAGAAAACAACTCCTTCCTTATTTCTGTCGGTATTCAGGCCGGTTTGGCTTTGCAAAATGCTATCAACGTCAAGCGCCGTTTGGAAGAAGAAGCCAATCGCCGCCGTTTCTACCGTGATGCTTTAAATTCACTTACTTCCGGTAAATTGGTATTTTGCGAGCGTGACGAACTAGATAGTCATTGGGCTAAATGTGGTCGTGAAGTGGCAGTTTTGGCTTTAAAAGAGAAGGCTGATGTTCCTCAATCTCGTCGTATTTCCGAAAAAGTGATGGAGGAACAGGGCTTTGGCAAAGATAGGCTCTTCGATATGGTCACTTGTGTATCCGAGGCTGCTACCAATGTAGTCAAATATGGCCCTCCCGGCAGTATGAGCATAAGAGTAGAGGATGACGGCATTCACGTTCGCTTAGACGATGTCGGCCATGGCATTGCTTTTGATAATTTGCCTAAGGCTGTACTTTTGCCAGGCTTCTCTATGGGAGAGACTCCCTCTTTGGGATTGGGCTATTCAGTTATGCTGGAAATGTGCGATTGTGTCTATTTATGCACAGGTGACGATGGTACTTCTCTTATTTTGGAAATGAAGAAGACCAAAGCCGATCCTTTGGATGCTTTTGTGGGGTTCAGCGGTTTAGATATAAATATTTAGCCACAGGTCGTTTGTTAAAAAAGCTTAGTTTGGAGCGTGAAATTTTTTGCCAATAGTACCGCCTTTAAATACCGAAGCCTATCTCAATTATGAAGAATTGACCGCCTACTTAAACAGCATTGCGGAAGCTGTTCCTCAGTTGGTGCGTATTTTCTCTTTGGGAAATACTATGGGCGGCCGCTCTTTGTGGGCGGCAGAAGTTACCAATACCAATAACGGAGCTGCTTCCAGTAAGCCGGCTATTTGGATTGATGGCAATATCCATGGCAGTCAATTATCTGCTTCTACAGCTTGTTTGGCTATATTGCAGCGCCTTTCTGCCGAGTACGGACGCAGCCCCTCCATTACCGAACTGTTGGACAATAACACTTTTTATATCGTACCTCGCTTGGCTCCAGATGGCGCCGAGTTGTGTCTGACTTCCGGCTTATCTACTTCTGCAGGCCGTCGTTTAGGATTTTTAGATGGATTGCGTGAAGGTCTGGTTCCGGGTGATATTAATGGTGATGGTCGCATTTTACAAATGCGTGTCGAAGATCCTTATGGGCAATGGAAAGTCAGCAAAAGAGACGAGCGCTTGCTCATTCCTCGTCAGCCCGGCGACGTCGGCGATACTTACTATCGTCTTTATCGTGAAGGCTTGCTCGATAGAGAGGACGGAACTCCGATCCATTTGCGCTTAGTTAACTCTAAGCGCGAATTGAGCCATGATTTTACCCAAGAATGTGGCCCTATCGATCATCATTATGGTGGCAACGGCTTTGTGGGGCCTTTCTCGCAAATAGAATCCCGTCTTATCAGCGCTTTTTTACATAGTTTAAACAATTTATGTTTGGCTATTTCTTTCCGCAGCGGTTCTGGCACCATTCAAGTGACCTCAGCTTCGGAAGTACATAGGCGTGATCAGGCTTTAATGAAGATTTTAGCTTCAAAAGCTTCTGAGCTTAGCAATATTCCCATAGAGGAAGTGAGCGAATGTAGTGACTTTGCTGATTGGGTCTATAAAGAACTTGGTGTTCCTTGTTTGCGTGTTGACGGTTGGAATTTGTTGCGCGAAGCCGGTATAGAAAATCCGGCTGATAAGTCGCAGGAACACGCACTGTTGGCTGTATTGCGTTGGCTTGATTACAATAATCACGGCCAAGGTTTTGCTAAGTGGGAAAAATGTGAACATCCGCAATTGGGTGAAGTTGAAGTTGGTGGCTGGGATACCTCTGTAAGTTGGAGTAATCCTCCGGTAGGCGAGATGCTGTCTTCTATTTGCGAGAGTGAAGTAAATTTAGCTCTTTGCTTAGCTACAGTTGTGCCCAAGATCGGTTTAGGTGAATGCCGCGACGAAATTGTGGGCTGGGCCGAGCCTGAAGATGGTGAAGCCGAAGAGCTGCTGCCTCTGCGTATTATTTCTGTAGAGATACGCAACGAAGGCTATTTGCCCACTTGGCTTACCGAAGAATTGCGCTCTAAAGACGAACCTTTAATTTCCGAAATTTCTATTCCCGAGAATGCCGAACTACTGATTGGGCAACATTTAAGTGAGCACGAGCAGCTCTCCGGCACAGTGTCTTTGCATTTGCGCCAGAGCCTAAACGTGCCTTTCTTCAGCGGCACTTCCGAAACTGGCCGTTGTGTCGAAACTTGGTTGGTGCGCGGCAGCGGTGAAGTTGTCGTTTCTGCGGCTCACCCTCGCGGCGGCGTAGTCCAGTTTATAAGTGATGGTGGACAAAATGCTTTACGTCAGCGTTTCAAAGTAAGCAAGCCCAGTGCTATTATTCCCAGCACTTCGCCGGTTCCTTACGTTGTGGCTGTTACTTCTGCTGCTTTGGCCGCCGCTATTCCACAAATGACAGGCTTAAATGTTGCTGCCGAAACGCCTGAAGCGCCGACCTCTACTAAGGCGCCGTCTTTGCCCAGAGCTGCTTTCAAAGTGCCGTCTTCTACGAAGACTAGTGTAGGGCGCAGCTCTTTAGAGCCCACTCCGGCATCCCAAATATCTGCAGATGAACCTACTGCGCCGCCTCGTCCTGTTGTGCGTCCGGTTAAACTGACTGAAGCTACTTCCACAACTGCCAATGAGCCTAAAGTGGAAAATGCTCCTCCAGCTCAACCCTCTGTGCGTGGAGGCTACCGGCCTATGGCTTTAGGCGGCGCCAAGCGTCCTTCTGTAGTAGAAAAGGCCAATCCGCCTGCGCCTGCTCCCCAGGTCGGCGCTTCCGATTTCGCTCGTCCCACTACGGCCTCTTCTTCGGGAGGTTTGCGTAAGGCCAGCGCTGAGCCTGCTCCCGCTCGCCATGTAGGCTCGGAAGATTCTCCTTTGCGTAAAGATCACACACGCTCCAGAGTACAACCTTCGGGTCGAGTTTTTGGCCAGCCGCCTGCTAAAACCGGCATAGCCGCTGCTGTGCGTCAGTCTGAATCGGCCGCTCGCCAGAGTCAGCCTCGCAGTGCCAGAAGCTTAGAAGAAGCAGCCGCAGCTGCCGAACGTCGCGGCGAAGTAAAGCCGCATCCTCTGCTTCCAAGCAAGCCTACTCGTCCAGTTGCGCCTCCTCCTGAAGCTGCCGAAAAGCAGATCTCCAGGGAAGATCTTGCCGAAGATCCTTTGGCGCCGACAGCGCCGTTACTTTTACGACGCAGTCGCGGTGATGAATAAAAAAATAAGAACGGGTTCAAAAAAGAATCCGTTCTTATTTTTTTGCTGCAAATTGGTAAAATCGCTTATTAGTTATAGAGGGCCGGATCGATATATTTTAACACGTGGTAAGTAATAGCCGACATGGTGGCAGCGGCGGGAAGAGTGAAGACCCAGGCGACCAAGATATTGTTGGCAATACTCCAGCGCACGGCATTTATGCGTTTAACGGCGCCTACACCCATGATACTGGCAGTAATTACGTGAGTGGTGGAAATAGGCATACCTAAGGCTGCAGTTGTTAAAAGGATGGTAGAAGAGGTTAAGTCGGCGGCAAATCCGTGAACGGGTTGCAAGCGAACGACTTTGGCACCTAAAGTTTTAATGATGCGCCAGCCGCCGCCGGAAGTTCCCAAGGCAATTACGGTAGCACAAGCTACTTTGGTGAACCAACGCACTTCTAAATCGGGCTGCCAGTGGTTAGCAATTAAGCCTGTGCTAGTAGCTGTCCAGAGAGCTAAAGTGATAATACCCATAACTTTTTGGGCATCGTTGGAACCGTGAGAGAAGGCCATAAGGCTGGAAGAAAGCCACTGAGCATACTTAAACTTGTGGCCAATGGAAGGATGCTGGTGGCGCAAAATCCAGTACAGCGAGAGCATAACGCAGTAGCCGAGTATCAAACCAACAAGAGGAGAAACTAAACCGGGAATCACTACGTGGTCCATAACTCCCCACCACTTCACACCGTCGGTACCGACGCGAGCTAAGGCTACGCCAACCAAACCGCCCACCAAAGCGTGAGAAGAAGAGGAAGGCAAGCCCCAAACCCAGGTGAGTATATTCCAGATAATGGCGCCTATTAGTGCTGATAGAATTAGTGATTGGCTGTTCATGGCATCGCCTTCTACGATACCGCTGGTAATGGTTTTGGCTACTCCGGTGAAAAGGAGAGCGCCGCAGAAGTTGCAGCAAGCTGCCATCAAAACAGCTGTTCTCGGTGATAAAGCTCTGGTAGAAACTACCGTGGCGATAGCATTGGCTGCGTCGTGGAAACCGTTTACGTAATCGAATGCTAGTGCAATTATTACGACTGCAGCTAAAATCCAAATGGTTTCATGCATTTCTTTCTTTTCTACTTTCCTATACTACGTTTCTGTATGTAAATGTGCATTTTCGGATTGAATTCATACTCTAGTTCTAAGCGATTAATAAAAAAAGCCGTCTCTCTTTCAACAAAGGAGCGGCCGCAGCATATTTTCGTAAATAAAATCAACATTCCTGAACGATGGCCAGGAATGACCTGTACTTTCAGTAGCAAAACAATATGATTGTCGGAGCATACTCAATAACATAAGGCGCGGGGAAGTTCTGTAAGGCTATTTTTTTCCCTTCTTACTCAAAAAGAATATTTAAAAGGCGAGACAGATTGCCTCTTTGCGATCTGTCTCGCCTTTTTTGTGTCTAAAAATGAAACGACCCCCTTGAGTGTGAGTCATAAGGGGGACGCAAGGGATTAGGAGGAACTTTGCTTGATGCCAAAGACGGGATGACTTCGACATTTCCAGCGTTAAGATTTCTTCAACGCTCTTAACAGTTGTGATTATAAAGGCAAACATACAATAAGTCAACAATAATTTCTCAAATCATAAATTGCTAATTTACGATATTTTTGCGTATATAATACACAAAAAATGTGTAAAAATATACAATTTTTGTGTAAAGCATACAAGGTAAAACGGATATTCAAAAGAAAACAATAATTGTGACGAAGCGAATTTCAGATGTAAAACAAATGGAGTTTTTGCTCAAAGCTCCTATATATCTGAGTCAGGGTGAAGCTGCCGAATTTATGCAAGTTTCCGTAAGGAATTTGCAATATTGGGAAAGCGCTGGATTGTTGCATCGAGAATCGCGCCAAAGCGGGCGCGGAGCGCGTTATACCCGTTGGGATTTAATAGAAATAAATTTTATTCGGAGCTTAATTTGCGAATGTGGTTTTACTGTAAACTCGCTTAAGGCTAAATTGGCTTTGTTAGAAAGTCCGTATTATTACGACCCGGACGATACTATTTGGGACAACTATACGCATTGTTGGTGTAGCCGTTCTGATATAGCGTGTCAAGAATTACATCGAGTCAAGCATGCTTTCGTACCTTATGTGCGTCAAATTTTTGCAAGCATGACTGAAAAGGGCGAGTCAGAGACGGCCAGGGAAACTATCAATATTTTACGATCTTTAGTCAGGGGACATCGCCCCAAGAAACTACGCTGCACTGATAGGACTTAATATCCGTAATAAGTAAAAACGGTGGCCTTATCAGTCTTATGTATAGGCTGTTTGTGGCTCTGAATGTTAACATAATCAAAAAGCTAAGAATACGATAAAATCGGAATTCTGCAATTTTTCGGAAGCTATTATTAACACGTTTTTTACTTGATT
>ERZ869991.406-NODE-406-length-14902-cov-5.654705_pt1 | contig 14902 bp, 11 predicted proteins | sample MGYA00520862_ERZ869991 | MGnify/ENA primary metagenome ERZ869991 (study PRJEB32232, sample SAMN07284978) | human gut metagenome | biome: human-associated habitat; material: feces | host: Homo sapiens | place: Tanzania | collected 2014-08-11 ...
TTATAATTTCATATACTAAAATTTATTTTATTATATATAATTATTTTTTTTCCTGCCCGCGCGTAAGAGAGTTTAAAAAAAAGGTTGCCAGGTTGCCAGGTTGCCAGCATCAGAATGGCATTTCTTCAAAATCGTCATCACTGTCATTGTTAGGACCGATGCCCCTCTGATAAGCCTGCATCTCATCGGCAGAACGAATGATAACAAGATATCCGCGGATACTGTGATAGCGTACTCTTTCGAAACCGAGGTCATGAAAAGCCATTCCGATTTTCGTAGGATTCAGCTTTTGACTGATGCCGGTGCCGATAATTTGTATAGCCCTTGCCGATGATATGAACGTGCCCACCTCGTTCGGTGTAGGTTTCCTGAAATACAGGGCCACCAATTCGTGTTCAAGACGTGGAGTCTCAAACTGCTTGTTGTGACGGTTCTGTACCTTGATTTCATCTCTCGTGAACCAATACAGAAAACCGCTCTTGTAGAGAGCAAGAGCCTGACTGTATATCCCCGTATAGTTAAACGGGAACTCCCTTGGGGAGCGTATACTCTCCACCTCGAAAGGCAGCCACCGTCGGTTTCCGGTAGGGTCGGAGAGGAACTGGGCATTATTACCCGTTCCACAGAACGACGCAATATGTTCTCTGTGTTCATGATAATGGGCATAAGCCGCTCGTTCGTCGATAGACGGCATAGTGACGACAGCCTTGAGCTGGTTCAGTTCGGAAGGGCGCATAGTATCCAGCTCCTCACAGCAGACGAGGGCGTATTGGGCAAGCGTCAGAAGGTCGTCTTTCGACATGCGGTTGGCATTAGTCTTGGTATAAAAATACTGTTTCAGTTCCGGCGGCAGGAGATAGTTAAACCACGTCGTCTTGTAGGCACCCTGTTCACCGATAAGTACGAGGATGACATTATTCACCACATCATTATTAATCCAGCTTGCCACCATCGCCACGAGCCACTTCTTCAGGTAGCGAGACCAAAGATCAGTAGCCCCCTCTGGAGCCCCCTCCGTCTCCCCCAAGGGGGAGTGAAAGTTACCTTTTACTGTTACTGTACTTGCCAAGTCGGCGATAAAGTCATGGTCGCCATCATGCCAGTTCGGTAGGCTGTTAAGATAATCCTTAAAAGGATGATACGAAGGGACATAATCAGATTCAATGACACGATACATATCTTGGATATTGACACGAGTAACGGCAGACATCTGGCTCCATAGGGAGTTGACAATGCGGTCGGTAAGAGGAACCCACTTGGAAACCCACCCTGACCCTCCCGAAGGGAGGGAATGAGATGCTGCGGAACCTTGTACAAAATATTTAGTGTCTTCATCTCCCTCCCTTGGGGAGGACATGGGGTGGGTCTCAACTCTATTTGTTATCTCGTTAAATCTCAGTGAGACATGACCATCCAGAAACGATTTGATTTCCTCGACCGAAGCAGTCTTGTTGTCGCCTCTGCTTCCACCACCTCCACCGCCTTTTCCGTGGGGAGAGGCGTTGTCGAAGCAGGAATTGATGACTTGTTCGGTGTCGGGGTAGTCCGCTCCGAACTGTCCGACAGCCCATCGGATAGCGACCTTCTTGGAGAATCGTCGTTCAGCGAGCCGGTAGCCCACTCGCATCACATATTCGTTATGACTTCCGCTTTGGAACACGATATTCGCTTTCGCCAATTGGGGCGCAATGAGCGTATCGAAGTAGGTCTGGATGCGCTGCATCTGCTTGTCCTCCTTGCTCTGCTTGGCGTAGGCGGCTGCGGCGGTAGAGATTTCTTCTGCAGTAAAGGGAACCGCCTCGGATTCGGGACGAAGGAACACTTCGGGGTCGTGGGCAAGACCACTCAGTCTTGTCAAGTTCTTGCACTGCATATCCGCTTTGCAGCCGAGCAATTTCTCGTAGTAGGCATTGCCGGCATAAAAGGCCTGCTGATAATAACTGCTCACTGCATCCAAGTCTTTTTGGCACACGGATCTCACAGAACTCACGGATTTTTCGTCTGCTTTGTCAGACGTGATATTTTCACAAATATATGAATCAACATCCGTGTGATCCGTGTGCGACTTAATTTTTTCATCTGTGTGCAACTTAAAAACATCCGTGGGAGGCAGTTCATACTTGAAGATGACGCGCAGTCCCTCGCCACTGACAGTGGTGTAGCACATCAGCGTATGAGGGTCAGCGATAATCTTCGCCTTGAGGGCGGAAATGGAGGCACTGGAGTCCCCCTCAGTCCCACCAAGGGGGGAAGACGTGAGGGGTGGATTTGCTACAGGTGTGGACTGCGTCTCTCCCCCTTGGGGGAGCTGGAGGGGGCTGTGGGTTGTTTTGCTTTGGCTTATATGGTCGAAATCAACAAGAGACAATCCCGTCAATCCAGTGATATGTTCCTTCCCTTTGCCACCATTGAAGTGGCAAGCCACGGCAAATAGCGGACACTCACTCTTGAAAGTCTTGCTGCCAGTCTGTCGATACGATTTTGTGAAGACTTTCAGTTTCTCATCGCTACGGATGAGGTTGGCTACTCCTTCGAGAAAACCAGGCAATGGCTGCTTGCTGGTTATGTTCTGGAAAATGCTTACGTTCATACAGTTATTCATTTGATAGTTAATATACAAGTATATCCCGCAGGGGAATTTTAGTTTTCTCCCACAGATTGCGCAGATGACACAGATTTATCCGTTAAACACAGGTTTATATTTTTTGAACACGAATAACACGAATCGCACGAATACATGTATAATCTCTGTGTGAATCCGTGGAATCCGTGGGAGAATTATTCGGATGCGAAGATACAAAAGCGTTAGAAACGCTGGTCTGAACATATTCAGACCTTTTTTATAATTATAAACTCAATTTTTAATTTATTAGCATTAAAATTATGCCAAAATCAAGTTTCAAGGCGGTCAACCGCCAGTTTGCTGCATTTTTGCACGCAGAGTTGAAGAGACAGGGCTTGACATTCACGATGTTGAGAAAGCATTGTCATTTTGATAATAATGCCCTGAGTAATATTAAAAAGGTTTAGGCAACAGTGCCGACCCTATTAGTTATTATCAGCAAATACTGCTTGCTTTCCGTGAGTTTGTAGACGATGAAGAATACAGGGAAATCAAGCGACGATGGGGAGAGGCATTGAGTGATTTTGATGTGATTTCGGATAAAGGAAATGACAATAAATCAAAATAATATGTTTCAATTAAAGACATTGACAATACTCGGCAGTAAGGCGGAACTCGCCTCGCTGCCTGAGGGTAAATTGCTTATCAATACAATCAATGCCCATTCTTATAACACGGCTCGCAAGGACAAGCTCTTTGCTGAGGCTTTGACACATGGTGATGTGCTCATTCCCGATGGCGTGAGCATTGTGAAGGCGTGTCGGTGGATTAAGGCGAAGTCGCAACCGAAGGAAAGAATTGCAGGTTGGGATCTGTTCGAGTTTGAAATGAGCAAACTCGAAAGAGAAAGTGAAGAATTAAGAATGAAGAGTGATGAATACAAGACGGTGATGTTCATGGGTAGTTCGCAGCGTGTGCTCGATATGATAGTGAAGCGTGCCGCTGAGGTGTATCCTCACTTTAAGGTAGTAACCTACTCGCCTCCTTACAAGCCAGAGTTCTCAGAGGAGGACAACAAGGCAATCATTGATGCCATCAATGCGGCTAATCCCGACTTGCTGTGGATAGGCATGACGGCACCGAAGCAGGAGAAGTGGACTTATTCGCATTGGGATGAACTGAACATCCATTGCCATGTGGGTACCATCGGAGCTGTGTTTGACTTCTTCGCCGGTACTGTGGAGCGTGCGCCTATGTGGTGGCAGAGGCATGGACTGGAATGGCTCTACCGCTTGCTGAAAGAGCCGAAACGCATGTGGAGACGATACATCATCGGTAATGCGCTGTTTCTCTGGAACATGACAAAAGAATGATGGTGGCACACAAAAGGGTTCTTATGGTTGCCACATCGCCCACGACGCACGGTGGGATAACGGCTGTGATAAAAGGCTACCAGAAATGCCGGTTCTGGAAGAAGTGGCATTGCCGGTGGATAGCGTCACATAGCGACGGATCGGTGGTAGTGAAACTTTGGTTCTTCTTCCGTGGTTTTGCCGAATACGCCTTTCTGTTGCCTTTCTACGATATTGTGCACATACATTTCAGTGAGTTTCCATCGGCGTTGCGCAAGTCGTTCTTTGTAATGCTTGCAAAGTTGTTCGGCAAGAAAATTGTCATACATCTCCATACCTATTCGCCATTGGCCTCAATAGAAGGGAAGCACAAGAAGGTGTACAGATACCTTTTTGAGTCTGCCGATAGGGCTATAGTACTGAGCAAGATTTGGAAAACGTCAGTTGAGCAAGCATTCGGCAGCAAAAGCATAACGGACAAGACCTGTGTAGTGTATAATCCATGCGTACCATGCAAAGAAGAAAAAGGAGATACTGTTGATCTATGCTTGCTAAACACGATACGGACATTTATGGAAGGCAGAAAAATCATCCTGTATGCAGGAACGGTAGAAGAAAGAAAGGGGTATGGCGACCTCTTGAAGGCTTTCTGCAAACTCAAGGATACGGCTTGTGGATGGTCGCTCGTCATTGCCGGCTTAGGAGATGTGGAGCAAGGCAAGGCGATGGCGACAAGGCTCGGCATTTCCAATCTTGTATTGTGGACAGGATGGATTGACGGTGTGTGCAAACAATATGTATTCAGCCACGCCGACGTATTCTGCCTGCCGTCCTACGCCGAGGGATTTCCTATGGGAGTGCTCGACGCATGGTCATATGTCTTGCCCGTTGTCACCACGCCCGTAGGCGGAATACCCGACGTGGCGGAAGACGGCAAGAACATGCTGTTAGCTCAGCCTGGAGACGTGGACGGTTTGTCTCGCTGTCTGTCGAGGCTGATGTTTGACGGAGCATTGCGCGAGAATATCTCCTTACAGTCGCAAAAGCTTGCCCAAGGAGTGTTTGCACTTGATGCCTGCGACAGGAAAATCAATGAAATATATCAAAATCTTTTCGTAAAATGAATGATACCATTGGACTTTTTCTTGAATTGCTGAAGGCTGCGCTGTGGAAGCAATATCCAAAGCCTGCCGTTAAGCAGACAGGAACCAACCACTCATGTTTAACGAATGCCGACTGGAATGGCGTACGTCGCATTGCGGAAAAACAAGCCGTGGCGGGACTGATGGCGGACGGCATATCACTGCTGCCGCAAGACATGATGCCGCCGTTTGAAATGAAGATGCGTTTCATTGCAGACGCCATGGCAACAGCAAGAAGAAACGCTGAAGTGGCACGGGAAATGCAACGCGTCTGCACGCTGCTGCAAGACAGCAACGTGAAAGTGGCTTTCTTCAAAGGACAGATTGCAGGGGCGAGATATAGCAATCCAGACCACCGCACGCCTGGAGACGTTGACTTCATATCTGATAATCCCGCATTGGCTGAAAGGCTGATGGTTGAGCATGGAGGCAAGTTGGGCGGCATAGTGCCGAAGCATGCCGAGATATGGATGGACGGCGTTTTGTTTGAATCACACCGCATGGCTCTCGACTTGGCTTATCCGCCAAGTCAGGCTTATTTCAACAGACAGATAAGAAGAATGTTGCATGAAGGTGTAGGCAAAGAGTGTGTCGGCGATATGGAAATGCCATGCTTGACGCCAGCGCTGGAAGTTTGTCACTGTACGGCACATATAAACCACCATTTTCTTGAAGTGGGTATTGGTCTGCGGCAGATTGCGGATTTTGCAATGCTCTTGACTGAGAAGAAAAGCCTTATTGACATAGCGGAACTGAGACGCCACTTGTGCGGAACCCACATGCTGCGTTTCTTCCGTGCCCTTGAGGCATTGTGCGTGGAGCACCTTGGAATGCCGGAAGAGGCTGTCGTCATTCCGTATGGCAACGGCGACAAGAAGAACGGGCTGCTGATAATGCAGTCGGCAATAAACGGCGGAAACTTCGGCCGCTATGACGGCAAGGACAAGAGCAACGGCTTCCGCCGCATGATGATTAGCATGGGCAAAGCTATGCGCTATTTCCGCATGTCGCCTTTGGAGGCGTTGTTCCGTCCGACAATGACTGTAAGAGTATGGCTGTGGGTACATCGTTGTAGTTCTTGAAAAAATATTTGCGAGGAATATAACACGAATATTTTATTTTGCACACGGATTTTTATTTTTTTTGAATACGGATGGATTCTGATTTTACTGATTTTTGTTGTTAGCTTTGTATAACAGGGAGAAATGATAATCTGTGAAAATCTGTGTAATCTGTGGGACAACACAATATCACTCCATTTTCCAGAAGAACCTAATAAATTAGTTGGATTTTATATGTTGCTTGATTAACTTTTTTGTAAAAAAAACTCAATAAAATTGTTTGACCGATAGGAAAGATGTATATTTGCATAATAAAGAAAAATATAGTGGATTTCAATGGCAAAGTATAATTTTCAGTTAAATGATTATCACGCAGTAAAACGAGCAGATTTGTTGATAAGTGGGATAACGGTAGTTGCAGGAGTTAATGGCTGTGGTAAAAGCACGTTGTCTCGCTGGCTATATTATATCGTCAATATTATATCTTCTTTTGACAAACTTTTGTTTGCTGATTTTCGTAATCAAATCATCAGGTCTTTGCAAAAATATGATAAGGTGCTTGATGATATAGCGATTTGTGTGGGAGAAGAAAAGAAGAAAAAATATGAACACAGTTTATCTTTGATGTCTGCTGTGAGTTTGATTGATGGTGGAAGCAGTAAGCTTAATTACTATTATACACAAGCTGTGGACTGTCTTGATGAAATGCTGGAAAATTATATAGCGTTAGAGAAAAATCCCAAACAGGTTGGTCGTGTTCTAAATTTGTTTGGACTGACAGATTCCGAGCATGTTCAGTCTGATATGGAGAAGCTGATGTTTCAAGAGTTCTCCAAGTATGATTTTGCTTACAGAGAGCAGAAAACCGAACGGTTGAAGAGTGTCTTGATAGATAAGGTCATTTCATCTTATAATGAGAAAGATTCTTTTCCAAAGAATATCAGGTTTAAAGAAGATGATGTTGAACTCCTTTTGGAACATACAGGAAAAATCTATAGTTTGGACAATGCCATCTATATGGGTACTCCTACAGCGATTTCAATGCGTCAGTCGGACATGGTCATGTTGGAAGACTTGAGAAATAAGGTTAATTCTCGGAACGAAAATGGGGTAAATGTTAATGGCGTACAGAATTTAATATCTATTATTAAAAGTATGTTGAATGGCTCTATTGTTGAAAAAGAAAACTTTGATGCGACAGATTTATATTATCACGGTAAGGATGGAAAGGAAATAAGGTTGGAAGATATTGCTTCAGGCTTTAAGCCTCTGGCATATATGGTGCGACTGATAGAAAACGGATGGCTTACTGATACTACTTTGCTTGAAATAGATGAACCTGAAACAAATTTACATCCCCAGTGGGTTGTAGAATTTGCCCGTTTGTTAGTATTGATAAATAAGACTACAGGTACTAAGATTTTTATTACGAGCCATAATCCGGATATGGTATCTGCTATCAGATACATTTCTGAGGCAGAAGGCATATCTGAGAATACTCGTTTCTATTTGGCAGAGCAATTTGAAAATACAGCTCTTTATGAGTACAGGAATTTAGGTAATGACATAGGTCCAGTTTTTGATTCATTCAATCAGTCTTTTAGTACATTGGAAAAGTATGCTACAGAATTCGGAAAGTTATAAAATAGGCAACTATCGAGGTATAAATATAGAATGTTGGTCAGCAAAAGATTTGGTTGGTCTGCATAGTTTGTTGCAAAAAGAAGGTTGTCCGAAGGCGGAAAATCTTTTTTCCGATAATGATAAGGCTGTAGAATTGGATGAAGTTCAAAGAAGGATTTCCCAACGACGGCATGTTAGCAAATTGTCTTCGACAGATTTCTTGTTGCATGTCAATAATAACAAACTGCTTTTGGGGGATGCTAAGTTTAATTTGAAAAAACTTGAAAATCTTGACAGGAAAGAGATTTCTAAAAAGATTAATGACTCGAAAGCTATTATTGTCAGTGATTATTCTTATGTCCCATATATTTATCTCTTAGTACCTAAAAAGCTGACGGATTCTCTGCACCTTTCTCTGCTCAAACGTATGATTTCGCAGAATCCAAAATGGAAAATTGTTGATACGGAACAATTTAAAAATATGTTTTTGCAAGAATAGCCATTGCTAATGGCACCTAATCTTTTATTAAGAAGCAAAGAAGTAATAGCACGAATCTTTTTTGCACTCGGATTAACACGTATAAACACGGAATTTTAATTCTCACACAGATTACAAGGATAAACACAGATTTTGTTCTTGAACACGAAGAAATTTCTTTTTTACACGGATTCCACGGCTGAACGCGGATTCTTGTTTTTTTTGAACACGAGACTTGTCGAGGACCCACTGACCAACGGGAAGTAATAGCTCGAATAACACGAATATTTTATTTTGCACACGGATTTGGCTTTCCCATTCGACTGTCGATTTTCAATTCACAGATGAACACGGATTTTTATTTTTTTTGAATACGGATGGATTCTGATTTTACTGATTTTTGTTGGTAGCTTTGCTATAACAGGGAGAAATGATAATCTGTGAGATCTGTGGGAGAAAAAATAAATTCGTGGGACAAAATCTTTTTCGACTAAATTCCGTTTAAGTTCCGCGGATGATAAAATTGCATCTGGTAGGCTGATATGAAGGAAAAACATAAGATACAGAGAGAAGACAAGTAAATAATGCTTAATCTAATCGTGAAACACACAAACTATCTACAGTAGAGTAATGAAGAAAATCAAATTGTTTGATTACCAAGAGGACATGGTGGAACGAGTGCTGGAAGCATTCAAACACCATGATGCCGTGATGGTGCAAATGCCAACGGGAACGGGAAAGACATATCTGCTTGCAGCTATCGTTGGCTCGTTCTTGAAAAGGGAAGTTTGGATAGTTGCACACCGTCGTGAACTCGTATCGCAAATCAAGGATACGCTGAAGAAGTTCTTTCCTTCTCAAGAAACAGCATCCATAAAAGTCGTTTCTATACAATGGCTGTCGAGACACTATCGGGAAATGAAAGAAAGTCCGAGCTTGATAGTTATAGACGAGGCGCATCATGCACTGGCAGAGACATACGCCGAAGTGATGAACGCTTATCCGAAGGCAAAGAAGTTAGGACTGACGGCAACGCCATACCGTATGAACGGCAAGGGATTCACCGGTTTATTCGATACATTACTTTGCTCCTGGAGCATGGAGCGGTTTATTGCCGAAGGAAGACTGAGCCTCTACGATTACTATTCCATAAAGCCGGGCAGTGCCGACCAACTGCTCATTGACTCGCTGAAGAAACGAGGGGCAGACGGTGACTATCAGCAGAAGGAACTTAACGAGGTGATGGATGTGAGACCGTCGCTCGAAAGACTCTGTATGACAGTGAAACAATATGTGTCGGGGAAGAAAGGAATTGTATATGCCGTAAGTATCCAGCATGCCGAACATATCGCCGAGTTCTATCGGGAGAATGGCATTAGGGCGGTTGCGATTTCGAGCAAGACTCCACTCGCCGAGCGCAAGACTGTGATTGACAAGTTTAAGAACACGAATGTTTTACATGATGTTTCTTTGAACACGAATAACACGAATGTCTCAGACGGGATTGAGGTGCTTGTAAGCGTCGACTTGTTCAGTGAGGGCTTCGACTGTCCGGATGTAGAGTTCATACAGTTGGCAAGACCGACACTGTCGCTGGTGAAATATATGCAGATGGTAGGACGTGGATTGCGAGTGACAAAGGGAAAGGAATATTGCGTGATATTAGACAACGTCGGACTGTATAAGCGATTCGGGTTACCTTCGGTAGATAGAGATTGGCAGAGCATGTTCGAAGGCAGAGCCTCGTTGGAGGATATACTGCAAGAGGTATGTCTGAAAGTAAACAGTAACAATTGTAGGTTGGACGTGCTGATGAATGGTGATGAGGGAATGATGAAAATCATCAACCATGAACGTCAGCAGCAGATAATCAAGAAGTCATACGGTTATAGTCTTGTGGAGAATGACGACGGACTGTTGGGCGTTAAAGACAATAGCGGTAATATTATATTAGATTGTCTATACAGAAAAATAGAAATTACCAACGACGGATTTGCATACTGCTACATCAGGAAGAAAGTAGGACAGAAAGAGTGGATGGATTTAAGAAGCGGACTTTTGTTTAGGAAAAGACCGCAGAGCGTGAGACTGATGGGTATCGACTTCAGTACGGAAGATGGCAAGAGACTCTATCCGCGCATCCGCTCAAAGTATATTGATGATAAAGCCTATCTTACGGTAAAGACTTTAGAACTTCAGGTCGGAGCCGGTCTGAACTGGAAGCGCAGACTTATACCTTGGGATGAACCAGACAAGGTATATTATAATAATAAAGTAGAGAACGACCTGAAAATATATTCAGACGACATGGAAAACAGTTTCGTGCAGGAAAATATCGGCAGTCAGTTAATTCCCGTTCCGTCGCAGGAGTTTCTGGATAAATACATCCGTCAGTATGTCGAAAGAAATCGGGAAGAACAGTTCGAACGGAAGAAAATAGAAAAAGCGGCAGTGCATAATGATGCAGGTTCAAGCACGAGAGTATTGTTGGAAGAGAGTAGGGTAGAGAAAAAAGGCATAGAGCATGTCCGTTGGCTTCGCAATCAAAAAGGAGCATGGGTAGATACGGTGACCAATAAAATCTTCCAGTCAGAGCCGACCACCTTCAAACGAGGCTTTGTAAGTATAGTGAAAGAAGGCGGATGGTGTTATATTCGGAATATTCCGGGACTTGTAGATACTCCGTTTCGGGAATGGGAGATAGTAGCCGACGATAACATCTGTGTTATAAAGAATACATATCTAATAGAGAGAAGCGAACTATATCAGTGGTATAAGATATGCAAGAGGACAGACGACTTCTCCTACTTCGTTGTAAAGGCATACAGCTATGAATATGATTACATCAAGGATGAAACGGAAATACAGATTACACAGTTTGATGGCGAAGGACTGAAAATGACGAGCCGTGGCATGACATATCGTCCGTTTGTGATAAGAACACATAAAAGGGAGCTCTGATGAACGCAGAAACTTCTTTATTTATGCATTATAATTACACTTGTTATATAATTTTAAACATTTAGCGCGTAAAATATGAGTTAAATTTTATATTTTTAGCTTTATATTTTGATGTTATAATAAAAATTAGTAATTTTGCAGGCGTTAATTGGGAAATTATTTGTAATGAAGAAGGTTTTAGTCATATTATTATCAACTATTCTTGTGCTCCAGTCATGTGAGTTCAAGCTAAAGCCGTTTGACATCGTTGAAGGCGATCAGCAGAAGTTGGAAGTATGCCGTTACGACCGTCTCGAGAGTCAGTATCTTACAACAAGTGATTTCTCGGCACTTCAGCAGATGAACACAGATTATCCTATGGAGACACGAACCCTAATAGAGAATATGCTGAAGATAGGAGAGGTAGACGACCCGGAGATAAACAACAAGTTTCTGTCGTTTTACCAGGATTCCGTGTTACAGACGATGATTTCGGATGCCGAATCCAAATATGCCAATATCGACGACATCAATTTAGGGTTCAACAAGGCATTCGACAATCTGAAAAAGATTGTTCCCAATATTCCTGTTCCGATGATATATATGCAGATAGGTGCGCTCGACCAGAGCATTATAATAGGCAACGGCACCATCGGCATTTCCATCGATAAATATCTCGGAGAGAATTATCCGCTTTACAAGAAATATTATCCTGTGGCTCAGAGGATAACGATGAACAGGGAAAATATCGTTCCCGATGCCATGTGTTTTTATATCATGAGTCTGTATCCGATGAAGAACTTCGAGAAGCGTCCGCAGAGAGAGAAGGATCTTCATGTAGGAAAGATAATGTGGCTATGCAATAAAATTCTGGAAAAGAGATGTTTTGCCACCCCTTATGTCAGTGTGATAGACAAGTATGTCTGTTCTCATCGAGATATTAATATCGCTTCATTTATAAAGAGCGACGACTACAGATGCTTTAAATAGCATTAAGTTCGCTGCCTTGGAAGATATTGTTCTTCTTTAGGTAATTGTTAAGCTTATTTGTAAACTCATAATTTTTCAGTCCCCAATTGGGGGCTATAGCCATCCCCTTTGGCGATTGCGAAACGAAACGCTCAATAATAATGTCTTTGCGCAGATGGCGGATATATTCCCCGATGATAGAGATATATTCGTCGACGTCGAAGACATGGAATGGTTCCTTCATATATTCATCAGCAAGGCGAGTGCCACGGATAATCTGTAGCTGGTGTATTTTCAGAATATCAAGTTTTGTGCGTGATATATCCTCAGCCTGGCGGATAATATCATCCTTTTCTTCGCCGGGCAGTCCGATTATAACATGTCCTCCTGTTGTAATCCCCCTATTTGCTGTTTCTTCGATAGCTTTTTGGGAACAGTAAAAATCATGACCTCTGTTTATTCTTCTAAGAGTATTGTCGTCAGTACTCTCGATACCATATTCCACGGTAAGGAAAGTCTGATTGTTAAGATTTTCAAGATAGTCGAGAATCTTTTCGTCAATACAGTCGGGGCGCGTACCGATGATGAGTCCAACGATGTCATCACAGTTTAGTGCCTCTTCATACTTCCTTTTCAGAGTTTCCAGACTGCCGTAGGTGTTGCTGAAAGCCTGGAAATAAGCAAGATATTTCATGTCGGGGTATTTCCTCGAAAAGAAGTTCTTCCCTTCTTCTATTTGTTCAGAAACAGACTTCTCTCTGTTGCAGTAAGATGGATTGAAAGTACGGTTGTCGCAGAACGAGCATCCTCCGCTGCTGATTTTCCCGTCGCGGTTAGGACAGGAGAAGCCGGCATCGATAGAAATCTTCTGTACTCGATACGGGAATTTCTTTCTTATCCATGAGCTGAAGGAATTATAGTTCTGTGTGTCAAAGCAATTTGGCGTCAGGTTTTCTTTCATTTCTTGTATTTCTTTTTTTGAAGAGTACAAAGATAATGTAAAAAAACGGTTAAACGAATATAATGGTAATTATTTATTCAAGTTTCAATCTGTTCCCCATTTTGTTGCAAACAAAATCTAACTACATATTTTGGTAACTGCCATAACATTACATATTTGTCATTACTAAATCTGTAGCATTACTAAATTTACAAGTAAATATCTCAGTTTTTAGCAGAAAGAGTAACTGCTCCGCCCCTGACAAGGGGAGGCGGGGGAGGGGAAGAAGAACTAAATCAGAAACTTCAGTAGTGATAATCTGCTACCTATAAAGCGGATATCAGTCTGCCATCAGCTTGCGGTAGCGTCCCTTCTTTATCTCCTCGTTGCCGAGGCGGCGCGCCTTGTTAATCTCGTAGTCGGAGTAGCTGCCCTCGAAGAAGAACACCTCGCCGTTGCCCTCGAAGGCAAGGATGTGGGTGCAGATGCGGTCGAGGAACCAGCGGTCGTGGCTTATCACTACGGCGCAGCCAGCAAACGACTCCAGACCTTCTTCCAGGGCGCGCAGCGTGTTCACGTCGATGTCGTTGGTTGGCTCGTCGAGAAGCAGCACGTTGCCCTCCTGCTTCAGTGCCAGGGCAAGCTGCAGGCGGTTGCGCTCGCCACCGGAGAGGGTGCCGCAGAGCTTGTTCTGGTCTGTTCCGGCAAAGTTGAAGCGCGAGATATAGGCACGGGCGTTAACGTCTCTGCCGCCCATGCGGATGGTCTCGTTGCCCTGAGAGATGGTTTCGTAAACCGACTTGTTCGGGTCGATATCTTTGTGCTGCTGGTCTACGTAGGCGAGTTTTACGGTCTCACCCACTTCAAACGTTCCGCCGTCGGGCTGCTCCAATCCCATGATAAGTCGGAAGAGGGTTGTCTTTCCGGCTCCGTTAGGTCCGATAACTCCCACGATGCCGTTTGGCGGCAGCATGAAGTTGAGGTCGGAATACAACACCTTGTCGCCATACGCCTTGCTGACGTGCTGTGCCTCGATAACCTTGTTGCCCAGTCGCGGACCGTTTGGTATGAATATCTCCAACTTCTCCTCGCGCTCCTTCTGCTCCTCGCCGAGCATCTTCTCGTAGGCGTTAAGACGGGCTTTTCCCTTAGCCTGACGAGCCTTTGGAGCCATGTGTGCCCATTCCAGCTCGCGCTCGAGGGCTTTGCGGCGCTTAGAAGCCTGTTTCTCCTCCTGCATCATGCGCTTCGTTTTCTGCTCCAGCCATGAGGAGTAGTTGCCGTGCCATGGTATGCCCTCGCCGCGGTCGAGTTCGAGAATCCACTCGCTCACGTCGTCGAGGAAATAGCGGTCGTGAGTAACGGCGATTACCGTGCCCTCATACTGCTGCAGATGCTGCTCCAGCCAGTCGATGCTCTCGGCATCGAGGTGGTTGGTAGGCTCGTCGAGAAGGAGCACGTCGGGTTTCTGCAAGAGCAGACGGCAGAGAGCCACGCGGCGGCGCTCACCTCCGGAGAGGTTGGTCACTGGCAGGTCGCCCTTAGGGCAGCGCAGTGCCGCCATGGCGCGGTCGAGCTTGGAGTCCATGTTCCATGCGTCGGTGGCGTCGATGATGTCCTGCACTTCAGCCTGTCGCTGCATGAGCTTGTCCATCTTTTCGGGGTCGGAATAGTATTCCTCCATACCGAATTTCTGGTTTATCTCTTCGTATTCTGCAAGGGCGTCGTATGCGCGCTGCACGCCCTCCATGACGTTCTCCTTTACGGTTTTAGCCTCGTCGAGTGGCGGGTCCTGAGGCAGATAGCCCACGCTATATCCCGGGCTCCATACCAC
>ERZ869991.409-NODE-409-length-14816-cov-19.793202_pt1 | contig 14816 bp, 14 predicted proteins | sample MGYA00520862_ERZ869991 | MGnify/ENA primary metagenome ERZ869991 (study PRJEB32232, sample SAMN07284978) | human gut metagenome | biome: human-associated habitat; material: feces | host: Homo sapiens | place: Tanzania | collected 2014-08-11 ...
CATAAGTAACAAAAACGATAGATTTTTTGTTTTTATTACTTATAATTAACAGGTTTGGTACACATTGCGCCTCACGGGAAGCGACAAGGGTCTATATGCCACGATGGACTGGTGGCGTATAGACCCTTGATTATATGGTGATATTCGAAATCTACATCTCCGCTTTCAGCAGCTTTATCTCTTCTGCCGTCAGCCCCGTCATATCCATGACCGCTGCTTCATCCATTTCATTTGCCAGCATCTTCCTGGCAATCTCAAGGCTTCGCTGGTTCATGCCTTTCTCAATGCCTTCTTCCATACCTTCTTTCTTACCTTTCTGGTAGCTGTCATCCAGGAGGGTTCTTTCTACACTAACGGAATCCCAGAACTTGTCGTAGGCTCTGAGCTCGGCATCCGAGAAACCGGATATTTCCAGTTCCTCTACGGCTTTTCCAATCTCTGGGTCATTGAGCAGATCTGAAGGAATATCCTTCGTATTGGAATTGATTTCCGTGAGGAAACGGAGCCACAAGACCATCATGCGCTTGTCGGCGATAGAATGAGGTGTGAACTTAGGGAGTTCTATAAAGGTGAAATGCAAACCCTCGATGACCTTATTGCTGTCCTTGTCGTGCACGATGCGGTAGTTGTGAATGAAATCAGGAGTATCATGCGCAAAGATATCATTTATCAGGTTGAGAGAATACACAGGTTGGAGTTCACTGTATTTTCCTCCCTTTTTAGCCTGACTCACATAGAGCTTGGAGGCATTGAACAGTACTCGCTGCTGGAAGGCATCAGACCATTCCATCTGCATTTCCACGCAGAACTTCCTGCCTCTGACATCGGTGCAGAGTACATCAACAATGGTATTCTTGCCCCCTTCGAGTTGGGGCACAAGTTCTGTAGGCAGATACTTGATTTCTTGTATCTGCTCCTCTTCGCTGAGTGGCAGGAGGGCGTTCAGAAGGCTGATCAGTCTTTTAGGATGATTGCCGAATATTTTCTTGAACGTGAGGTTTGCCTTAGGATCTAAGTACTTCATAATCATCTGTTTTAAAATTCTCTACTGCAAAGTTACGACTTTGTTTTCAAACCTGCAAGATTGCAGGGAAAAATTACAGAAAAAGTCACTCCAAGGCAGTGAACAACTTTACCCAAGGCGTTGCCCAACTTTGTCCAAGGCTTTGGGCATTTATGCCCGAAATTGTCGGTTAAGAGTACCCACGTTCTCGGGCGTCGGTGCTCACGTTCTTGGGCATGAATCCTCAGGAACGTGGGCACTTTGCTGTTATCTTATACTTCCTTCCAATCTACCAATCCCTTTCCCATATCATCCAGTTCTATGGCAAGGGTGATAACTTTTCTCTTATCAGCTTTGAAAGGCTCGGCATACTGCTTGGCTTTCATCTGCTCCTCGGCAGCATCCACGCCGCCGTTGTTGCTCAGCTTCAACTCCAGCACATAGATGAAGTTGGTAACTTCTACCACCATATCAATTCTGCCCGTAGCAATCATCTTCTCTACTTCCACCCGGCAACCGATGGCATTGAAGATGGTGCTCAGAATCAGGCGGTAGCGTTCCTCCATATCCATGCTGGCAAGCTTCTTGTTGCTGTAGGGAACGTCCGCTATGAGCGCCTTCAGGCATTTCATGGCTTCGGATAGATTGCCAAGCTGAAGAGTAAGAAACAAAGCAGACTGGGTAGATTGGATATCACCATTGCTTCGCAGAGTAAGTGCAGGCAACACTGTCTCATAAAGTGCTTGCCTTACTTCTGTGTTAGGGAACCCCAGGATATAGACTCCCATCTGATAATCCTTAATGGTAAGATAACCCGACTGATAGAGAAACAGCTCTGCTCCGCCGCCAGTCACATCCGATGTCTCTATGGTTTGACGGAGAATGGCGCATGGGTCAAAATTACCCAATTTGAGTTCCATATCATCCACAAACTTTGGCAATAGGGAGGTTGCACCGGATGAAGCCCAATAGTTCTTCAAATCAGAATCTGCCAAGGCATTGATGAGACTGAACGGATTGAAGACATCCACCATATTGCGGCGACTGAAATGATAGCCGTCATAATATGCCGTCAGATTGGCTACTGCTTCGTCGAATGTCCAGTCTTCGTATTCTGCCAACTTATTGATTTCCGGCTTGAAATCACGTAATAGTTCTTCCTTGGTAATACCGCAGATGGCAGCATATTCCGGCTCAAAGCTGATATTGCTCAGATTATTAAGTACAGAGAAGAGAGAGATTTGCGTAAACTTGGTGATGCCGGTGATGAAGACAAATTTTTCGTATTTATCCTGTGCTTTCAGGACTGCAAATACTTCTCTATAGATATCTGTACATGCTTTATGTTGTGGAGTCTTCCAGGAATGCTGCAATGGAGAGTCGTATTCATCGATAAGAATGGCAACCTGCTGTCCGGTTTTGTTGTAAGCTGCTTCAATGATATTCTTGAATCTTACGGCAAGAGAACTATTCTGGCGCACAACAATTCCGTACTCCGTTTCAAGAGTATTGAAAATATCGTCCAAGTAGCTTTGTATACTTTCCGGCTCTGCTCCTGCCTGACTCATATCCAGTCTGATGACTGGTCTCTTTACCCAATCCGTTTCCAGCTTCATAATCTTTAATCCTTCGAAGAGTTCCTTCTTTCCCATGAAGTAGGCTTCGAGCGTATCGACAAGGATGGATTTACCGAAGCGGCGTGGGCGGCTCAGGTAATTATACGTTTTATTTCTGTTGGCAAGTTGCCAGATAATATCTGTCTTGTCAACATACAGATATCCTTCCTCTCTGATTTTCTCAAAAGATTGGATGCCTACTGGCAATATTCTATTGTTTGTCTCTACCATAATTTCTAATCTGTCTTTAAAATCAACTTTTGCGCAAAGTTACGGTTTTATTTTCATATCTGCAAGAGATTTCTTATAAAATTTTCTTCAGGAATCACCATGTTTTTTCCTTTTGGTTAAAGATATATAAAAATACAGCAAATATGTGGCATTTTGAATTAAAAGTGATAATTTTGCAATCCGAAACACGGAAAGGTGCTCGAGTGGCTGAAGAGGCACGCCTGGAAAGCGTGTATTCCCCTAAAGGGAATCGGGGGTTCGAATCCCCCTCTTTCCGCTTATATATATAATAAGGTATATATGATTATGAAGAAAAATACAGCTATTGCGCGTTTCGCAATATTCATTTTCACTTGTATGTGTTCTCTGCCAATGATGGCACAGGAGGAGAACATGGGATTCCATCAGGCTCTTAAGACGAAGTTTATAGAGGGTAATGCCGGCTTTATGTCGCTCGTTGCCATCGCCCTTATCGTGGGTCTGGCGTTCTGCATCGAGAGAATCATCTATCTCAGTCTTTCTGAAATCAATGCCAAGAAACTGATGGCGGATATCGACCAGAAAGTGACGGCTGGTGATGTGGAAGGGGCGAAGGACCTCTGCCGAAACACCCGCGGACCGGTGGCTTCCATCTGCTACCAGGGACTGATGCACATCAGCGAAAGCCTCGACGACATCGAGCGATCTATCAGCGGTTATGGCACCGTGCAGGCGGCAAACCTTGAAAAGGGATGCTCCTGGATCAAGCTCTTCATCGCCATGGCACCATCGCTCGGATTCCTGGGCACGGTGATTGGTATGGTGATGTCGTTCGACCAGATTCAGCAGGCAGGCGATATCAGTCCTACCATCGTGGCTTCGGGTATGAAGGTGGCGCTGATTACTACCATCTTCGGTATCATCGTGGCGCTGATTCTGCAGGTGTTCTATAACTACATCCTCTCGAAGGTGGAGCATCTTACCAGCCAGATGGAGGAATCGGCTGTAACGTTAATGGATATTATTGCCAAGAATAAGTGAAGAGTGAAGAACGAAGAGTGAAGAATTCATCGGCTTTACTAATCATAATGTTTAAAGTTGAAAGTTCAAAGTTCCATGTTGAAAGTTCAAAGTTCAAAGTTCAAAGTTCAAAGAAATAAGTCTGCCGAGCAGATATCACAGCAGGTGTTCTTCATTCTGATAGGCCTGGCGGTGATAGTGTTCGCTCTGTTCTTCCTGGTGGGCTACGACATGCCTTTCCTAGAGAATCCCGACTTCAATGCGCCGCTCTTTACGGATGTGCTCATCATCCTGATGTGGCTCTTCCTGATAGGAGGCGTGGGGCTGGCGGTCTATTCGATGGTCAGGGATTATCGGGGCGCCAAGTCGGAGGCGGTGGTGAATGGGGTGCCTGTGCGCCGCATCTTCCGCATCACCTGGTTGGGCACCCTTGCCATCCTGGTGCTTTCCTTCCTCTTGGGAAGTTCCGATCCGATGCTGATCAATGGTGAGAACTATGCCGACTGGATATGGTTGAAGCTTTCAGATATGTTTGTCATCACTTCGCTCTTGATGCTGGTGGCAGGCATCGGCGCCGTCTGCTTTGGTGCCACCCGTTATATTCGTAAGAAAAAATAATTCAAGAAAATGCTGATTAGAAGGAAAAGTCACGAAACCCCGGGATTGAATACCACCTCAACAGCCGACATCTCGTTCATGCTGCTGATATTCTTCCTTGTCACCACATCGATGGATGTGGATAAGGGATTGCTGCGCCAGCTTCCTTCGCCTGAGCCTCAGAACAAGGAACGACAGGAATCGGTGGTGGATAAGGAGAATCTGCTGGCTATCCGTCTTACGGCAGGAGATAGCCTGCTGGTTAACGACCGCCCGATGAAGGTGGGACAGTTGAAAGATGAGGTTATCCGACTGGTGCATCGCCTGGGAAAGAAGCATCTGATTTCCGTGGAGAGCGACAGGGAGGCGGATTACAATCTCTATTTCCAGATGCAGAACGAACTGATGGAGGCTTATAGCCAACTGAGAAACGAGACTTCGCAGAAGAAATATCACATGAATTATGCCCAACTGGGCAATGACCAGAAGGAGGAGGTGAGAAAGCTCTGTCCGCAGCGCATCACGGAATCGTATGCCAATGCCACAACCTATTCTGACAAGCGCATTGATGCCAATGCCGAGGAACAGAAAGGAGGCACGAAATGATGAATTTCCGCAAGAAATCGCACGAGGTGCCGGGACTGAACACTTCATCGCTGCCTGATTTGATTTTCTCCGTGCTCTTCTTCTTCATGATTGTTACCCACATGAGGCAGGTTACCCTGAAGGTGGAATGCCGCATGCCCGAGGGAAAGCATCTTACCCGACTGACCAAGAAGTCGGCGGTGAGCCATATCTATATCGGTAAGCCTACCAAGGACCAGCAGGGCAAGGTGGGCACGGGAACGCAGATACAGCTGAACGATAAGTTTGCCACGGCTCCCGAGGTGATGGATTACATCAGTGCCGAAAAGAAGCGCATGTCGCCGGAAGACCAGAAGCTGATGACTGTTTCCATCAAGGCCGACAGGGAGACGAAGATGGGTGTGATTACCGATGTGAAGCAGGCTTTGCGCGAGGCAAAAGCATTAAAAATAAGCTATTCGGCAGTGGAAAAAGGGCAATAATATGTTCTGAAAGGAAAAATAATATTAATTTGTTGTCATTTTCTCTTAAAAAGTTGCATTTCTTAAAAAAAAGTGCTAACTTTGCACTCAAATAATAATATTGAAATGGCAAAACAAGTATTAGATTCATTAGATAGGCAGATCCTGAAGCTGATTTCTCAGGATGCCCGTATTCCATTTTTGGAAGTAGCACGCGCTTGCAATGTGAGCGGTGCAGCTATTCATCAGCGTGTGGCTAAGCTATCAAACCTAGGCATTATCAAGGGTTCGCAGTTTATCATCGATCCTGAGAAGATAGGTTATGAGACTTGTGCCTACATGGGTTTGTTCCTGAAGGAACCTGAGAAGTTCGACCAGGTAGTGGAAGAGCTGAAGAAGATTCCTGAGGTAGTGGAGTGTCATTATACCACAGGTGGTTTTGATATGTTCATCAAGATTTATGCCATCAACAACCATCATCTGCTGGAGATTATCCACGACAAGTTGCAGCCTCTGGGCTTGTCTCGCAGCGAGACCATCATCTCTTTCAATGCAGCCATCAACCGCCAGTTGTCAATGAAGGACCTCAAGACGATGGCTCCTGAAGAGGAGAATGAGGAGGAAGAGGGTGAGGCTTCTGCAGAATAAAGAGATTTTCTGCAGATTCTTTAAAGCTTTTGCCCTTACAGGGCGATAGGCTTGCGTCCATGATTACCCAGGGTGCTGCCCTGGGCTAGGAGCTTCTGCCCTTTCAGGGCGTGTGGGCTTACTTGTGAAAATAGAAGTTACTTTTTTAAATAGGTGAGGAATGAGAACGATAATCCGTTTTCGTTCCTCATTTCTTTTTCTATCAGTTCCCATTCTTCGGGATTGATTTCCGGAAAGAAGGCATCGGCTTGCTGCGGGGCATCATTTGCTGCGGCATTATTATTTATCTTGGTATCATCTACCACGGTGAGATAGAGTTTGCGGGCAGCCGGAAGGCTTTGGCGATAGATGCTTTCGCCTCCGATAATGAAAATCTCTTGGGGACTTTCTGCAGCCTTTAATGCCGCTTCCAGATTAGGATATACTTCGCAGCCCTCCATCTCTTTCATACTATTGGAAACAACGATGTTCCGGCGATGGGGCAGGGCACCATTGGGGAGCGACTCATAGGTTTTGCGCCCCATGATGATGGTATGTCCCGTGGTGAGTTCGCGGAAGCGGGTTAAATCGGATTTAATATGATAGAGCAACCGGTTCTGATAGCCGATTGCTCTATTGGTTTGCGATATGCAGGCGATGATGCTGAGCATAAACTATAAGCTATTAACTATAAACTATTAATTATAATTTGTTCTTCCGGCACGTGGGTGCTCTTGATTTTCCACTCTTGCGGATAGAGGTTGTTGGCACGGTTGCCGATGTTCTTTTCCCAGCCCAGCGGTACTCCCTGATAGGTGACCAATACATATTTCTTAGGAGAATCCACATGCAGGTTGACGGCTTCCTTGCGCAGATATCGGATGGCATCTTCGTACGAAAGGTCTTCCTGCGGGAAGGCATCTGTGTTGAGCATGGTGGAGAGGGCGAGACACTGGTCGGGGATGAGGCCCTTGCCCTTGTCGGTGCCCAGTTTGATGCCGGCATGAATCACCTTCAGACTGTTCTTTGCCAGTTCGTGGATGTATTGCCATCTTTGCGGAATGGCATAGACATCACCATCTTCTGTCTTCTGATAGTCGTAGCCCATGCCATATTCGCCATCCTCCAGCGCATCGCTGGTGCTGCGGATCCAGTTGCCGGGAATCATCGTCAACACATTCTTGTTGCTTTTTCCAGCTTTTCCTGCGTTGTTCTTGTTTCCCTTCTTGGCTTTTCCCTTCTTCTTGTCTTTTTCTGCTTTGGCAGCATAGCTCAGGAGCACGTTTTCCTCTTCTTCGCCTTCCTTGCGGAGTAAGGCGAGGAAGATGCCTTCGCCTCGGGTCTTGCCTGGGAGGAAGCGATAGACGGGGATGCTGGAACCGATGAGATTGCCCGTAATGTTCCAGGAATCATCGATGCCGGTTAAGGCTACAGGTTCAGCACCCAGTTCCTCGCAAATCCATGCGATGTTCTCCTCGTCTTCGTGGGCATTGAAGGTACAGGTGGAGTAGATGAGGATGCCGCCCGGTTTCAGACTGCCCCAGATGTCGCTCACGATTTCGCGCTGCAGATGCCAGCAGTTGTCCACATTCTGAAGGCTCCATTCTTCGATGGCTCCATCGTCCTTGCGGAACATGCCTTCGCCCGAGCAAGGTACATCGGTGAGAATCACGTCGAACTGAAGCTTCGACTTCTTGTAGTCACGTGGATAATTGTTGGTGACAATCATGTCGGGATGACCGAATTTCTGAATGTTCTCGGCAAGAATCTGCGAACGGGTGCGCATCGGTTCGTTGCTGAAGAGCAGACTGCCTTCTGGCAGCGCAGCACGCACGGCAGTGGATTTGCCGCCAGGAGCCGCACAGAGGTCGAGCATCATCACGGGTTCGTGAACCAGCTGGCGAATTACCAAATCCACAAACATGGATGAGGCTTCCTGCACGTAATACTTTCCGGCATGGAGCCATGGGTCGAAGGTGAAGTTGGGACGGGTAGAGAGGTATCTGCCCGTGGAAGGACACCAAGGGATGGGTTCTTTAGGAGAACTAACATCCTCTCCCTCCTTGCATTTAAAAGGATTGAGGCGGATGCTGGTAGGCGCTTCGCCCTCTGTGATGCCCTGTTCCAGCTGCTGGTACAATTCCTCGCCCATCAGCCCAAGGGTATATTTTCTGAAATCTTCGGGTAAAATCTTAGCCATATCTATGATATCTGTTATATTTATGATATTTATCTCTATTTGTTTGCAAAAATAAGAAAAATTTCGTTTCTTTGCAACTAAATCGGGAAGAGATGCGTCTAAGACATAGAAAAATTAATAAAAAATAAGGTAAAACCATAAAAATATTGATAGATATGAAGAAAGCAATATTAGCATTGGCGCTCGTAATGAGCATGGGAGCTACGCAGGTGTCTTGGGCGTCTTCTGCTCCGAAACATCGTTATCATCCTACTGCGCAGCAGGTGGATCAGCAGAATCCGCAGGAAAAGGCGGCAGATGGGAAGACTGCTTCGGCTGATCAGAAAACTTCTGCCCAGGATGACGGGGCGCTGGAGGCTTATTCGGATACCACCAGTTCGGATTCTGCCATCAATGATGCTTGCGACTATGATGATGCCCATGCTTATCATTCCAAGTATAGCCTTGGAAATTACGATGACCCGTTCGATTTCATCGGTTCGGTATTCGGCAGCGGCATGCTGAGTGCGATGGTCATCTTCTGCATCATCTTCGGATTGCTGTTTGTCTTTGCTCCGCTGATTATTTTCATCCTGCTTATCAGATATCTGGTTCGACGCCATAACGACCGGATGAAACTGGCTGAGATGGCGATGGAGAAGGGAATCAATGTTCCTGAATGCGACCGTCCGATAGACAAGCAGAGCGATGAATATCTGGTAAAACGGGGCTTGAGAAATGCTTTCCTGGGAGCCGGACTGTGCGCCATGTTCTCGTGGTGGGATGTGGATTTCCTTGCCGGCATCGGAGCCTTGATTGTCTTCTATGGATTGGGACAGACACTCATTGGTTCGCTTCCTGCCATCAAGGACTGGTGGAAGAATCGTCATGGCAACCAGGGCACGGGGTTTAACGGAACTCCGGTGTAGAATTCGTCAGCATAAAATAATAAGGTGGTCTCTCTTGGAATGAAATATTCTTGGGATGCCATTTGGAAAGAAAGAATAATTATTAGTTAATATTAAAGTGGAAAAGTTATCCGATATTTCTCTCGTCACGAAGGTGGTGATGCTTCACGACCGCAAGTCGTTCGACTTGCTGGTCAAGAAGTATCAATCACCTATTCGTGGGTTTTTCCTGCGTCAGACGCTGGGGGATGTGCAGCTGAGTGACGACTTGGCGCAGGATACCTTTGTGAAGGCCTATACCCATCTGTCTGGTTTCAAGGGTACGGCGCAGTTCTCCACTTGGCTTTATCGCATCGCCTATAACGTGTGGTATGATTACCACCGCAGTCATAAGGAGACGCAGGATATTGATACGCCGGCGGTAGCCCGGCAGAATGCGCAGGGCGTGAATAGCGGATTGAAGATGGATTTGCTCAATGCCCTGCAGATATTGAGCGAGAATGAACGTACATGCATCACGCTGCAGCTGATGGATGGACTCTCTATAGATAAGATTGCAGAGGTGACGGGGATGGCGCAAGGCACCATCAAGTCGCATCTCTCACGTGGAAAACAGAAACTTGCAAGTTACTTAAAGCATAATGGTTATGACCGATAAAAAAATAAATGATAAGATACAGGGCATGGATGTTGACCTGCTGAGTGCTTCAGACGAGCAATTCTTGCAGGCATTCTTTGCCGATAACAAGATGGCTGAGATTCCTGACGATGGTTTTTCAGACAGGGTGATGCAGGCTTTGCCGGCTATGGAAACGGAGCAGTCGTTGCTGGAATTCCACATTGCGTTGGCGAAGCGCCATCGCCTGGAACATCTGTGGACGGCGGTGTGCGTGGCGATTGGAGTCATTGCTGCCGTGCTCTGCCAGGGCTGGGAGCAGATTCAGGGCTGGCTCTATGGCATGAAGATAGATTTCCTGCTTACGGGTTTCCATGCCATCAGGCACGGGATAGATTCTTTCGGGAATTCGCAGAATCTCTGGATGATGCTGGCTGGCATCGTTGTCCTCATCATGGTTTGGGGATATAATGAACTGGCGGATGCCAGGAATAGATAAGGAACGGATTGCACGAAATATTTAGCCTTAAGGGAAAATAAATTTAGCCTTAAGGGAAAATAAATTTAGCCTTAAGGGAAAAAATAAGAGGGGGTGTGTCATGGACTTATGACACACCCTCTCCAAACTTCAGCACATTCTTTTTTATTCCAAATCAAATTCGAAATCGAAGCCGTTTCCTTCGGATTCCTCCTCCTTCTTTGGCTTCGGTTTTGGAGGATTCTTCAGATTACCCTTCTCATCAAACATATTATAGGTGGTGCGGAGCACGATGAACTCGGTGCGACGGTTGATCTGGTTGCAGATTTCCTGATGCTCCTTGCTCTGCTTCAGGATGAACTCCTGGGTAAGCTCATCGCCCTCCTTGAGCCAAGGATATTTCTCGGTCAGTTTCTTGCGAACCTTCTTAGGTCGCTCCTTGCCATATCCCACAGGGGTAAGGCGCTCCTTCTCGATGCCATGGGCTATCAGATAGTTGACCACCGACTGCGCACGGCGCTGAGACAGTCGCTTGTTGTATTCGGCATTACCCTTGTAGTCGCAATGCGCACTCAGTTCGATGGTGACGTTAGGATTCTCCTTGAGCAGTCCCACCAGTTCGTCGAGCGACTTGGTGCTGGCTGGCGTTAGCGTAGCCTTGTCGAAATCGTAGAAGATGTTGTCGATGAGCACAGGGGCGGTGATGGAAGCCAACGGGAACTGGAGTACGTACTCTTTGCTTTCCTTCGCCGAATCCACGCGCAGCTCCTCCTTGTGGTTGAGGAATCCCTTGCAGGACGCCATCACCAGATAATCAACCTTGGTGTTGATAGGCATGGTGAAGGAACCGTCGCTCTTTACCGGCAACTTCTTGTAGGTTCCGTCGTTTCCTACCACCGTAACCTGGGCGGCAGGCAATTCGTAGCCATCCATCTCATAGACCCAACCCTTCATGGTGGTAACAATCTCCGGATTCTCGAAGGAATAGATGTGGTCGTAGCCGCGTCCATCCTTTCTGTTGGAAGAGAAGAAACCGCGGTTGTGCGGACCTTCGAAGGTCATTCCGAAATCATCGGCTTCGGAATTCAGCGGATAACCGGGATGGGTTACCTTATATTGCTTGGTTTTCTTATCCACCTTGGCGATGTAGATATCGAGACCACCCATGCCCACATGACCATTGCTGCTGAAATAGAGGTCGCCGTTAGGACGGAAGGTAGGGAACATCTCGTCGCCCGGGGTATTGATGGGTTCGCCGAGGTTTTCCACACCACCCAGTCCGGCAGCGGTGATGCGCACACGCCAGATGTCGTATCCGCCTACGCCGCCCGGCATATCTGATACGAAATAGAGCCATTCGCCATCGGGACTGACAGCCGGATGGGCGTAGGTGCTCAGGGTATCCTTGGTGAGTTCCAGCGGATTCGGCTTTCCCCATGCCGCATCCGAGCGGCTGGAGGTGACGATTTGGGCGAATCGGGGAGCAGATGCATCGGTGACGCATTGTGTGAGATACATCTCTCTGCCATCGGGAGAGAAGCAGCAGGCACCCTCGTCGTAGGCGGTGTTGAGGCCCGAGGCGATGGCTTCCGGTTTGCTCCATTTTCCCTTGTCATCCTTTTCAGAAAGGAAGATGTCGCCTGCCTTGGTGCCGGTGATTCCGCTGAGTTCATCGCCCTGCGCCTCGTTGCGGGTAGAGGAGAAATAGAGCTGGTCGGCCTCATCGCCCAGAAGCATCGGCGAATAATCGTCTCTTCGGGAGTTGAACACATCCATCTTCTTCACCTTATATCGGCTTCCTTCCTTCTTCCAGGTAGGGGCGAGCTGTGCCGATTTCAAACCGTTTCGGGCAAGCACGTTGTCGGGAAGCGAATCAACGAGGATTCTGAATTCCTTTTCCGCCTGCTTGTATTCTCCGTTTTTCAGGAGCAGACGGGCGTAAGCCAGACGGTCGTCGATGGAAGCCTGGTTATAGCGCACGGCGTTGCGATAGGCGGCAATCGCCTTGGGGGTGGAGTTGATCTTGTCGTAGCAGCGAGCCATCTTCAGGGCTATCTTGCCACGGCTGGCACGCTCCTTGGAAGGCGTCTTGGTGTAAGCCTGCTTAAACTGGTCGGCAGCATCGTAGTATTCGCCTAAAGCCAGGAACTTCTCTCCCTTTTTCAGGTTCTTGTCGATGCCGCAACTCATCAGGAGGAGGCAACAGACGGCTGTTATGATTTGATAAAATCTTATTTGCTTCATAATGGAACAACTTAATTATTTTACTGAACTTTCGCAAGTAGCATCCTGCCGTCCCTCGATGTCAGACCTCTTGGTTCTCACTTACCGTCCCCGAAGGGGGCGAATGTGAATAACCGCTGGTGGAATGACCGAAGGTCATGGAACCTGCGGATAGCAGACATACTCTCACCAATCGTCCCCGAAGGGGGCGAACAGGAGCAAGACTGGATGTGGTTCGCCCCCTTTGGGGACGCTTCTTCCCTCCTGATGGTTGTCCGCAGGTTCCATGACCTTCGGTCATTCCACCAGCGGTTATTGAAAGTTGGCCCCCTTCGGGGACCGGAGGTTTCTTGCGAAACTTGAGCTATATCTTATTACATCTGCGAGAATGGCTGGCGGTATTGGCAGCCGGATTTCCAGTTGCTGCAACCATAGGCGGTCTTGCCCTTGATGATGACGCCCTTGCCGCAGAGCGGACATGGCTTGCCTACCATTGGGTCGATAGCTGGAACCTGCTGAGTAGGATTTACATTCTGCGAATTTACATTCTGTGAATTTGCATTCTGCGCATCTGCATTTTGTGCAGTAGCGTCATCCTTTTTCTTGGCTGGTGCCTTCTTCGCTTCTGGTTTCTTTGCCGCCGTTTTCTTCTTTTCCGGCTTTTTCTTGAGGTCTTCCTCCGTCATGATGGTTACTCTTCGGCTGCTGTTATCTGATAAGACATCGATGACTATCTTGTTGATCTGCTCTTTCAGACCGTTGATGAACTCGGCTGGGTCGTAGGTCTTGTGCTCGATGTCTCGGAGCTTCTTTTCCCAGATACCGGTCAGCTCACAACTCTTCAGAAGTTCCTCGTGGATGGTGTCTATCAGCTCGATGCCTGTAGGTGTTGCCATCAGGTTCTTGCGCTGGCGGCGGATGTAGTGACGCTTGAAGAGGGTTTCGATGATGCCGGCACGGGATGATGGACGGCCGATTCCGTTCTCCTTCAAGGCTGCACGAAGTTCCTCGTCTTCCACGAATTTACCGGCTGTCTCCATTGCACGGAGCAGGGTGGCCTCGGTGTAATACTTAGGCGGCGTGGTCCATTTCTCCGTCAGGGTAGGCTGATGGTCGCCCGATTCGCCTTTTACGAAGGATGGGAGGGTTCTTTCTTCTACCACTTCCTTCTTGGCGCCGTTACCGTTTCCGTCGCCTGCATTTCCGCCATCGTTTCCGTTGGCATTATCTGCATCGTCGTCATCGGCATTCTTCGCATCCTTGGCATAAACCACGCGCCAGCCTGGTTCCAGAATCTCCTTACCGCTCACCTTGAACTCTATCTTTTCCGGTTTTGGACCATCTTCGTTGATTACCTCGCCCAATACGGTGGTGGTAGAGAATTTACAATCCGGATAGAACACGCTGATGAAGCGCTTGGCGATGAGATCATATACGTTCGCCTCCATATCGGTGAGTCCGGTTGGCGGAACACCGGTTGGGATGATGGCGTGGTGGTCGGTCACCTTGCTGTTATCGAATACCTTCTTGCTCTTAGGCAACTTCTTGCCGGTGGCTGCGAGCTGCTGGATGAGCGGGAGGTATTTCTGCTGACTGGCTATTCTTGCCTGGCTCACACCATTCAGAATCTGCGGACATTTCGGATAGATATCGTCCGTAAGAAACTGGGTGTCAACACGAGGATAGGTGGTGTACTTCTTCTCGTAGAGACTCTGGATGAGCTTCAGCGTAATATCGGCAGAATAGGCAAACTTCTTGTTGCAATCCACCTGCAGTGAGGTGAGGTCGTAGAGATGAGGTGGCGCCTCGTTTCCCTTCTTCTTGCTTACATCCGTAACCGTGAAGGGTTTGCCGGCGATGGTGCTGAAAGCCTTCTCGCCTTCCTCCTTGCTGGTAAACTTGCCGCTGGTTGCCGTAAACTGGGTGTTGCGATAGATGGTGGCGAGAACCCAGTAAGGTTCGGAAACGAAGTTGTCGATTTCCTTCTGGCGGTTTACGATGAGGGCAAGGGTAGGGGTCTGCACTCTACCGATGCTGAGCACCTGTTTGTTCTGACCATATTTCAATGTATAAAGTCGGGTGGCGTTCATGCCGAGAATCCAGTCGCCGATGGCACGGGAAAGTCCGGCAAGATAGAGTGACTGATATTCCCCCTGGTCTTTCAGTTCCTGGAATCCCTGCTTGATGGCCTCATCGGTCATGGATGAAATCCACAATCTCTTGACGGGGCATTTCGCCTGCGCCTTCTGCATCACCCATCTCTGGATGAGTTCTCCTTCCTGTCCGGCGTCAC
>ERZ869991.416-NODE-416-length-14719-cov-4.949119_pt1 | contig 14719 bp, 14 predicted proteins | sample MGYA00520862_ERZ869991 | MGnify/ENA primary metagenome ERZ869991 (study PRJEB32232, sample SAMN07284978) | human gut metagenome | biome: human-associated habitat; material: feces | host: Homo sapiens | place: Tanzania | collected 2014-08-11 ...
TACTACAAGAGGCATATCACAGCAGTTGAAGAACTATGCGGTGAAGTATGGCTTGAATGAAAAAGTGGTGTACCCCCATTCGTTTCGCCATCGTTATGCCAAGAATTTCTTGGAGAAGTTCAACGACATAGCCTTGCTCGCTGACCTCATGGGGCATGAAAGCATCGAAACGACACGTATCTATCTACGAAGAAGTAGTCAGGAGCAACAAAAAATCGTAGATAAGGTTATCACTTGGTAAAGTTTAATATTGATTTATAAGGGTAATAGTGGAAATGGACTTGTATCTTTCTACCCTATACAGAGAAAACATTTTATCAAATAACTTGAGCCAAATAATTAGCTTTTTCACACTTTTCTTTGCTGCAAAACAAAAAAATAGTATTTTTGCACGTATCATACTTACTGACCTTTCGCCTAACAGATATCATGAGGGGCGAATCTTTGGGAAAGATACTTGAATTTCACATAATTAAATTTATAATATGGGTTTAAAAATCATCGTACTTGCCAAGCAGGTACCAGACACACGAAATGTGGGTAAGGACGCCATGACGGCGGAAGGCACCGTAAACCGTGCTGCCTTACCGGCTATTTTCAATCCTGAAGACTTGAATGCGCTGGAACAGGCGCTGCGTTTGAAAGACCAGAATCCAGGCTCTACCGTGGGTATCCTAACTATGGGACCTCCACGTGCCGCTGAGATTATCCGACAGGGACTCTACCGCGGAGCGGATACAGGATGGCTGCTCACCGACAGACTCTTTGCCGGTGCCGACACGCTCGCCACTTCTTACGCTCTCGCTACGGCTATAAAGAAAATCGGTGGTGCCGACGTTATCATCGGCGGACGTCAGGCTATCGACGGAGATACTGCACAGGTAGGTCCGCAGGTGGCTCAGAAGCTCGGACTCTCACAGGTTACATACGCTGAGGAAATCGAGAAATGCGAGAATGGCGTGCTCACCATTCGCCGACATATCGACGGCGGAGTGGAAACGGTAGAGGCTCCGATGCCTATCGTTATCACAGTGAACGGCAGTGCTGCACCTTGCCGCCCTTGTAACGCTAAACTCGTGATGAAATATAAACGCGCCAACGTACCGTTGGAGCGCACTGCCGACATGCCTTATGCTGAACTCTATAACGAGCGCCCTTACCTGACGCTCAACCAGTGGTCGGTGGCTGATGTAGACGGCGACCCGCAGCAGTGTGGACTTGCCGGTTCGCCTACCAAGGTGAAGGCTGTGAAGAATATCGTGTTCCAGGCTAAGGAGAGCAAGACGCTCACTGCTGCCGACACGGATATCGAGGGACTGGTAAAGGAATTGTTGGACGAAAAGATTATTGGATAAGAGATGAACAACGTTTTTGTATATTGCGAGATAGAGAACACCACGGTTGCCGAGGTGTCTCAGGAATTACTTACCAAGGGACGTAAACTCGCCAACCAGCTTGGAGTGGAACTCCACGCTATCGTTGCCGGAACGGGCATCAAGGACAAGGTGGAGGACCAGATTCTGCCTTATGGCGTTGACAAACTCTTCGTTTTTGATGCCGAGGGACTCTTCCCGTATACTTCGGCTCCGCACACCGACATCCTCGTGAACCTCTTCAAGGAGGAGAAACCGCAGATTTGCCTTATGGGTGCCACAGTTATCGGACGCGACCTGGGACCGAGGGTTTCTTCTTCGCTGACCAGCGGACTTACTGCCGACTGCACGCAATTGGAGATTGGCGACTACGACGACAAAAAGACGGGCACTCACTACGACAACCTGCTATATCAGATCCGTCCGGCTTTCGGCGGTAACATCGTGGCTACTATCGTTAACCCGGAACACCGCCCACAGATGGCTACCGTTCGTAGCGGCGTGATGCAGAAGGCTCTCTATGAGGGCGAGGCAAAGCACGAGGTGGTTTATATGGATGTAGCTAAGTATGTGCCTGCAACAGATTATATCGTGAAGGTTATCGACCGCCACGTGGAAGCTGCAAAGCATAACCTGAAGGGCGCTCCTATCGTTGTTGCCGGTGGCTACGGCGTGGGCAGCAAAGAGGGCTTCGACCAGCTGTTCCAACTCGCTAAGGAACTTCACGGCGAGGTGGGCGCAAGCCGTGCTGCCGTTGATGCGGGATGGGTTGACCACGACCGCCAGATTGGTCAAACGGGTGTTACCGTGCATCCGAAGGTGTATATCGCATGCGGTATCTCCGGACAGATTCAGCATATCGCCGGAATGCAAGACTCGGGTATCATCATTTCTATCAACAGCGACCCGGACGCTCCTATCAACAAGATTGCCGACTATGTTATCAACGGCACCGTGGAGGAGGTTGTACCGAAACTGATAAAGTATTACAAACAGAATTCTAAATAAAAGCCCCTTCCCCAGCCGCCACAGGCGGCTTCGCCCCTCCCCGTAGGAGAGGGGAGTGATATGTCCGGAGAGTGAACTAAAGGTAAATAATTAAAATCATTAAGTATATAAATATGAGTTTTGATTATCCGGAATACAAGACATCTTCTCCTGACTGGTATTTGCTACTGAAAGAAAATGCCAGAAAAAACAGAAGGAAGATGACGGAAGCGGAAGCTTGTCTTTGGGAAGTTCTAAGGAATATTCCACGACCTTACAAATTTCGACGGCAGCATATCATTGGAGACTATATTGCTGACTTTGCATGTTTGACAAAAATGCTTATCATTGAAATCGACGGAGGATACCATACTACTGATGAACAAAAGCATTATGATGAAATGCGAACAGAAAGTCTGGAAAGAATGGGATTCACCGTAATTCGATTCACAAATGAAGAAGTGATGAGTAACCGTCAAAATGTAATAGAAACGATAAAGGAATTCATATATAAATAAATGTAGAACAAAAAAAAATGCCACCTCTGTCTGTCATATAAAGGAAACTTGTAATATGTTATAATATATTCTTATAGTCCACAATAAAAACTATTTCATTTAGGAATATACAAAGACATATTACGCCCCTCCCCCACGGGGAGGGGAAGAATCCGCCAAAGGCGGATGGGGGTGGGGCTTCAATTATGGCAAACTATTATACAGACCATCCGGAGTTTGATTTCTATCTGAATCATCCGGAGATGAAGAGAATTGTGGAACTTAAAGAAAGAAATTTCGCAGACAAGGACTCATACCCGGACGCACCGGTGGACTTCGACGACGCTATCGAGAACTACAAGCGCGTGCTCGACATCACTGGCGACATCGCTGCCAATATCCTCGAACCTAACAGCGAGGAGGTGGATCTCGAAGGACCGCATCTCGTGGAGGGACGCATGCACTATGCATCTAAGACTTACGAGAATATCGAGGCTACACGCAAGGCTGGACTTTGGGGTATCTCTATGCCTCGTAGATACGGCGGACTGAACCTGCCTATCACTCCTTATTCTATGGCTTCGGAGATTGTTGCCACGGCGGATGCCGGTTTCCAGAATATCTGGAGCCTTCAGGACTGTATCGAGACTCTCTATGAGTTCGGCAGCGAGGAACAGCGACAGAAGTATATCCCGCGCGTTTGTGCCGGAGAGACTATGAGTATGGACCTCACCGAACCTGATGCCGGTTCCGATCTGCAGCGCGTTATGCTCAAGGCTACATATAGCGAGGAGGAGGGATGCTGGCTGCTTAATGGCGTGAAGCGTTTCATCACCAACGGCGACTCGGACATTCACCTCGTGTTGGCTCGTTCTGAGGCTGGCACTCACGACGGACGCGGTCTCTCGATGTTTATCTACGACAAGAACCAGGGCGGCGTTACCGTGCGCCACATCGAGAACAAGCTCGGTATCCACGGCTCTCCTACCTGTGAGCTGGTTTACAAGAATGCCAAGGCTGAACTCTGCGGAAGCACTCGTATGGGTCTTATTAAATATGTAATGGCACTGATGAACGGTGCTCGTCTGGGTATTGCCGCACAGAGTGTAGGCGTGAGCCAGGCTGCATACAACGAGGCTCTTGCCTATGCTCGCGAACGCAAGCAGTTTGGCGAGGCTATCGTTAACTTCCCTGCCGTTTACGACATGATTGCCAAGATTAAGGCTAAGCTCGATGCCGGACGAAGCATCTTGTATCAGACGGCTCGCTATGTTGATATCTACAAGGCTCTCGACGATATCGCACGTGAGCGCAAGCTTACTCCGGAGGAGCGCAAGGAGCAGAAGAAGTATGCTCGTCTTGCCGATGCCTTCACCCCTATCGCCAAGGGTATGAACTCTGAATATGCTAACCAGAATGCTTACGACTGTATTCAGGTTCACGGCGGTTCGGGATTCATCATGGAATACAAGTGTCAGCGTCTGTACCGCGATGCCCGTATCTTCTCTATCTACGAGGGTACTACTCAGCTGCAGGTGGTTGCCGCTATCCGCTACATCACCAACGGCACTTACCTCTCTATCATGAAGGAGATGGTTGAGAAGGAGGTTTCTGAGGATATGAAGTCGCTGCAGGTTCGCATCCAGAAGATGATCGAGCTCTACGAGCAGTCGCTTGAATATGTTAAGCAGGCTGAGAACCAGGAGGTTCAGGACTTCCTCGCTCGTCGTCTATACGACATGACTGCCGACATCCTGATGTCGCTACTCATCGTGAGCGATGCTTCTGCCGCTCCGGAGCTCTTCGCCAAGAGTGCTCAGGTTTACGTGCGCCATGCTGAGGAAGAGGTTATCGGCCACAGCTGCTACGTAAAGAGCTTTATCGCCGAGGATCTGGTGAACTTCCGCGCTGAGTAAAAACATACAAATTTACGTCAACGGCAATGGAGGAAAAATGGAGACATCATTTATTTTGTTTGTCTCTTATTGTCTCCATTGTCGTTTTTTTTTATAAAAGCTTGTTTCTTAGCCTAATATTCATTATTTTTGCATAAGATAAGCTGCATCTCTGCAATAAACCCAAACAAGTTTGGCTTGTATTGCATTCGATTTGCATTATCTTTGCAAAAGATAAGTATAATATGACAAACAATAAAGACATACGGTGGATCCAGAGGCTGGAAAATTACAGAAAAGCTCTCGAAAGACTTCGGAAAGCTGCTGAAATTATTTCTGCAGCAAAGATGTTCAGCGGCGAAGTCGACGATTTGCTCAAAGAAGGTTTGATCCAAAGGTTTGAATATACCCAAGAGTTGGCATGGAAGGTAATGAAAGACTACGAAGAATATCAAGGTCTTACTGACATACAAGGATCAAGAGACGCTATCCGCAAAGCCCTGCAAATGGGAATCATTGAAAGTCATGCATGGATGGATACCATATCTTCAAGAAATCTTACGTCACATTGCTATGACGAGACTGAGTTAAATAGTGTCCTGTCAAAAATAATAAACGATTTTCTTCCATTATTTATAGAATTCCACGCTAAATTAGAATCAATAAGAGACAATGAACAATAAATAAAAGTTCAGACAAATATTAAAAAAATCGAGGGGCAGGCTGAAATCACTTCAGCCTACCCCTCTTCCATTTAGCGTCATCTATGCCCATGAGTCTTGTGTCGAGACACAAGCAAAGACGGGAATGACAAATAGTTTTTCATCATCCCCGTCACACAATAGACATATCTGTAAGGAACATGTCTGTAGTAGCCTCCTTTGCTGTATCGCTACAGCGCCGGAGGACTACAGACCAACATGAAAAATTATTAACCTCGCCGTTTCACAACGGCATCAAAAACCATACCCGCCACACACAAAAAAGCGGGAAATGGTATATCTATAATAATCAAAATTCTATTCTGTCTGTAGCTTTACTCTGCCACACAGATGCTGACACGATTCATGTCGTTCTCTGCAAATGGCTGAACGCGGGAGCCTTCTGACTTCACCTCGATGCGGTCGCGGCTGATACCATACTCACCAACAAACATGTTTGCCACTGCCTCTGCACGCTCTTTTGCCAAACGGTCGTTGATGGGATCGGTACCAGTGCCGGCATCGGCATAGCCTGTTATCACGAGTTTTGCACCGTCGTGGTTCTTCAAGAACTCGGCTACTTCCTTCACCTTTGCCTGTTCAACATCGGCAACAGTAGACTTGTTGATGGTGAAGAACACGTCGCGGCGAATCTTCTCAACCTTCTTCTCCTCGCGTTTCTCCTCTACCACCTGCGTTGGCTGCGGTACGATAACTTCCTCAACAGGAGCCGGAGCTGCAACTGGCTTGTGGCTCTTGCCCAAGTTTATCTTCAGACCGACGAGTCCGTTGAAATACCAGTCGGCATTTCCTGCCTTCTTTGAGTTGTACTTGTCGCTCAACACATTGGCGTTTGCCTCTACACCGAGGCTTACTCTCTTGCTCAAGCGGAAGTCTACGGCGACACCGCCCCTACCAACTGGGCGCACCTTTGTGCCACTCCACAGATAACGCAAGTCGTAGCCCTGAGCTGCAAGAGCATTGGCATCATCGTTTGCCCATGCTATGTTTGCTCCACCGCCGACAAAGGCGCTAACGTTGAGTACACGATTAGGGTTATAACCGCAAATGGCGTTGCTCAGGTTAAACATGAAGTCAATGCCCGGAGCAACATATTTATATTTATAAGTCGTGTTGGTTGGTGCAGATTCTGGAGTGAGCTTATAGCCATTCCATCCGCCCATGCTCTGCCATCCGTTCACCGCAAGGCGAACACCAAACCAAGGACGGAATTGATATCCAAATGTAACCTGTACGTTCGGAGAAATTAAATCGCCGAACTTAGCTTCGCCCAGTGTGTACTGTGCTCCGCCCTGCAACTGGATATAAGGATACGAGTGGAACTTCACAGCCGTCGTATCACTCTGTGCCATTGCCGTCATGCCGCTTGTCAGCATGGCAGCAGCCATCAAAGTGGCTTTCAATGATCTTTTCATAAGCATCTATATATTTTATATTTAACTTTTCCTTTTTATATTGTAGTATAAACTATCCTCCCTCGTCCTTTCTCTCACCTTTATCTCGCTCACCTTTATCTCGCTCATCTTTATCACTCCCATCTTTATCACTCCCATCTTTATCTTTATCACTCTCATCACCTTCACTTCTCAAGGTAATCACTCCCCTCTCCTACGGGGAGGGGTTGGGGGGGGCTTTTGTTGTGCTGCTATCGGAAGTCCTTCTCGCCGGAACCCACTTTTCAAAATTCCGTCGTTTTTACGTGAAGGCAGTGCGACATTCGTCCTAGTACCCTGCCGTCTGCGACATTGCTCTACAATCCAGCATTTAGAATCAAAGCATCTGTCACCTTCCGAAAGCCTCACAACCTGGAAACTAAAGGTTTTATCATGAAGCCATCAAGTCATTACAACAATGGAACTTTCCTCCATCGCCAAGACTTATAGGCTCCTATTGAAAAAGAAATTTCAAAGAACGAGATTTTATTTTGATTTTTTTCTTACCGGACGAACAGGTAATCCATAACTCCGGGTTTTGAAGCTCAAATTATCATTAGGCTTAAGAGATTCATCAAAGAAGAAAGTATAAGCAAACAGGTTGTCTTCTCGCGGAACATACATATAACTTGAGAAATAGTTTCCACATGTTCCAACCTCAGCAGACTTATTGTCATATTTAAATCCTGCAGCAGGCAAGAAGATACTGTTACCATTAGGACCTGTTATCTTATATCCATTAACGGTTCTCTGAAGATTACCAGTATTGTCTTTCACTTCATATGATGTCCAAGTCCAACTACATTCTGTAACAAGTTCAAGCATGTTAGCCTTTGAAGGCATCATCCATTCATCACCCCATTTTACTTTAGCGACATCATATTCTGTATCTTGTATATCGTCTTCATTTCCAAGAGCTTGCCCATAATACTTATAATTTGAGATACTATATATATCTTTTGTTTCGATCTCTCCCCAAGCATAATAATCTCCATAATCACCTGGATTTGATGCACCAATATTATATGAAGCCCAATTTACAGATAAACCCAAATCTACCTCTTTTTCATCTAAAGGTTTTGGTTCCTCACCCATATTGGGATCATAAACAGGACGAATAATATTATGAGTTTCAAGGCTTGAAGCATTATAAGCTGGAGTCTGAATCCCAACAAATTTTGCAAAATACGCATATCTCAAATTACTATTTGTTTCAGAAGTCCACATATAAGCACCACTCCCCTTTTCATAACTTGACCCATTGAACTCATAACCTGCACTTGGAACAAAAATAGAATTACCGTTTTTAGCAGTAATTACCCAACCATTTGCCCCCGAGCCTTTATAATTATATTCGTATTTCCATTCCAAGTTAGAGAGTTCATCAATTTCACTTCTTGTTGGCATACGCCATTTACCACCCCATTTTACATGTGCAATGTCATATTGGGTTCCTGCAATATTACTGGAAGTATTTCCAACAGCATAATCTTTATTATTATAAGAATTAAGTTCACCTGTTGGATCTCCCCATCCATAATATCCACCATATTCAGTTGATGAGAATGCTCCCATACTCCAACTTGACCATTTTACGCTTAGACCTAAATCAACAGCCTCAGCTACTGGATAATTATCCTTATATGTAGTAAAATTCTTAAGTTCACTAAAGACATAAGAATTCCCACTTTTTATAAATCCTTTATAATAAATAGTTGTTTCTACAGGAAGATTAGAAAGCAAAAATTCAGAAGAAGCAACGTTTGTCGTACTTGTAATCAGTGTACCATTCTCTACATTTACATTATTAGGACTTGTAGAATAACAAACACCTATTGCTTCTATCATTGATGTTTCCCCCAATGCTGAAACATAAACTTTTGCAGTATTAGCATGTACCTGATATGCATCACCTGCCGAAACTCTTACAAGATCGGCAAAAGTTGCATCAAATGTTATACTATCAACATCTGAAATATATTTCAGTATTTTTGACCCATCTTTCATGTGTAGACAAATATTACTCTGCGCAGATAAAGTCATAACAGACAAGAAAGAACAAAGAACAACTATTAATCTTTTCATTTTGTTTTTATCTTGAATTTCGTTTCGTTTATTTTTAAGACATATATAGCTTTTGGAAGTTCAGAGAAATCCATTGTTAAAATACCATCAGAATAACCCATTTTTGGAGTAACTTTACTTCCTGAAATTGAATATACAGAAAAAAATGGTTGTTTTACCAATCCAGAAATATTTAAAATTTGACCATCAACATACGAGATTCTTATTTCGTCTCTTTTTAAGCCACTTATTTCCGTAGGCACCTTATACTCATAAAACCATATTTTTCTGATATCTGAAGCAATATATTTACTTTCCACCAAATCGAAATCTGAAGTTTTTACTACAAGATTTCCATCTATAAAAGTTAGTTTAGGACGTTCTGATAACTGAAATGAAAACGTCTCACCATTTAACATAACAATATGCAACAAAGAGGGGTGCTCTTCGCATAATGCCTGCGCTGTACTAAAAAGTACAAACACACATATCATTAATATCTTATTTATCAGAACTCTCATTACATTTTTTCTCTTCTATCCAACCAGACAATACAATTTCATTGCATTGCAAGGTGGGAGCAGTATATACATATATATCTTTTATAAATTCACCATTATGAAGATTAGAAACATCTATTTTCACATTAATAGACGACTTTTCTCCAGGTTTTAGAAGAACCGGCTTATAGTAAACAGTTGTACAGCTACAGCCAACCTCTATTGTGTCAATCTTTACATCCCTCACTCCGTTATTATAATACCCAACAGAAAATTCTCTTATGGGCTTATCCTTATATATAGTATCTAATTTTACTTTTAATGTGTCAAATGCTATTGAATACCATTCTTCACTTGCAACTGAAACGATACTGAAACATGAGAAAAACAGAAGTAATAATACGAGTCTAAAAGATTGACACATATTTTTACTTATTATAAACATCTTCAACACCTTCAGCATCTTTATCCAATAAAGTAAGATACCATTTTTTTCCTATCTTCACAGGATTTAGACATACACGAGTCACACCAACGTTTTTGTCTATATTTCCGTTTGAAAGGACCTGAATTACAAGACGAGCCTCATTATTTTTATCACTTCTCAGGACAAGAGCCTCTAATTTGCAATCATAAACAGGCATCTGAGAATAGGCATTTTTATATTGTTCTTTAGCTTTATCCGTAAGAGGAAAGGCACTGTCATTACGAACAGTATAAAGCATAGAACTTGCCAAATCCAAATTCTTTTGGCCAAAAGCATTAATATAATTACTTACAAGTCCCCTTATATCCGTTGAATCCTGTGCGGAATATTCCATTGAAGCAGGACGAATAAACTCCTCTTCTGCTGTATATTCTTTCTTCTTAGAATTGCACGAAGTAAGAGAAGCTATAAGCATCAATACAAACACAATATAAATATAAGACTTTCTCATATTCCAATTTTTTTAATTAAAATCTAAACAAAAGGGAAGGAGTTTTCTCCTCCCCTTTTGAATTCTATTATGAAATAATATTAATGTCTCTTAGAGTTGTTAACAGTATTTGCAATATTAATCTTAATATCCTTAACTGTTATAGATCCCCAATAGTATGTAACCTTAACAGGAACCTTTACATAGAATGACTGAACTGTAGAACCAAAGTTCTTATACAGTATATAAGAGTTCTTATAGTCATTTGCATCCGGCATGTAAACCATATCAAGCTGAGCATTTACATCCTTAAGCTTAGTCTCCGTACCACTCTGGTTTGTAAGAACATTGCTATTATCTGCCAAAGTTGCACCAGAAGCTACATCGATAATCTCAATATTAGAGATTCCATAATATGTATCATAACCTGTCAACCAAGCATCACGCCAGTCTGTAAATGTAACAATATCCTTCAAGAAAATCTTGTTAGTTGTACCAACAGCAGCATCTACCATGTTCTTCTCAACACCTGCAACATTTATTGGACGCAAGAAACGAACCGTGAAATAATCTTCATTCTCAAATGTCAAGAACTGCTCCTCGGAACAACTATTCTTAGCAGTAACAGTGACAAAAGCCTTAATTACATCATTTGCAAGTTCATTATGAGCTTTATAGTTCAACAAATCCTCTGAGTAAGATGTCTTTGCATACTCTATTGTCTGCTTATTAACATCAGCATCATTGCTTATAGTTGCAACAGTCTGTTTTGTACCATTCAACGTTGCATACAATGTCTTACCATTATTCTCTACACCAAGTGTATAAGTTGCACCACTCTCACCAACATATGACTTACCAACATTTGCATTTGCAAAAATAAGGCTAAGTGTAAGTTTGTTTGCAGCATACTCGCCACTTCTATCATTAGAGATAGTAAGAATATCTGTTGCCTTTATATTGTTGCCCATAAATACCTTAGAGAACATCTGCTTCATTACATCGCCACGACCAGTTGTGCTCTCCTCTGGAGTTGGAACGTTATTGTGAATTTCAGCAAAACCGAAATCTGTAGCACTCTTAGCATTATCAACATACCAATACTTTGGATTCTTCATTGCATCGGTAAAGTTCATCTTAGCAGTAGGATATACAATATCAACATCAGCTGGCAAGAATACAACCCAAACATCAGGGTACTTATCCTTACGAGAAGAAACAAACTTCATTGCGCGAGCAAACTTATTATTCAAAGCAGTACCTGTAAGACCAGAATTCTTAACTGCCGTGAAGTAAGTAAGAGCATTAGCACCTGTCATAGTCCAAGATACAGTATTTGTATAGATTGACCCAGACTGACTTGGTGAATGAACGATAACACCATATGCAGGATTTGCAACGTCTACAGGAGCAAACTTAGCTGTTTTATCATCCAAGCTACCGCTCTTCACATAATACTGATTAGCTGTACCTTGTGCATCATCATCTGACCTATAATATGTTTCAAATTCCTCACGTGTACATCCTACAAGAGTATAGATATCATGCTCTGTCTGTGCCCATGTATTTGCAAATGAGAAATTAGGACGATGACACTCTCCTGAATATTTATAAGTACCAGTTGCGTATGAAACGAACTCATCAGCCTTGTCAACAGGAGCTGCATCAACAATCATGATCCTTATATAGCCATAATCATAAACCTCATTGCCATTTACATCTACAAGAGAAACTCTAACTAAAGGAGTACGACCGATAGTTGTACGATCACGCTGTCCAGGATATGCATCTTGCTTACCGTCAGCTGTAACCTTCTGAGGATGGAACGTATAGCCATCAGGGGCAATTGCAGCATGAGCAGACTCACTTGTAGTTTCACCACCAACATAATAACCTGTCAATTCAAACTTGTAAGTCATGCCATAACGAGCAGGATCAAAGACTTTCTCCTCACCTGTTGCAGTTATATAGTGAGTTTCAACAAGTTTACGCAAATCAAGATCCTCATTGTACACACAGTAATCCTGAGCTTCAAAATCAACAGCTGCCTCAGAAGCAGTCTGCATCAAATGATCTGCACTTGTATTAGGATTCAAGCCACATGCACCACAATGTGTATTCTTTACAATGTTACCGTTTTCATCAAGATAGAAAGGAACATCGTTTGCGCTACGATGGGCAAGTTTCAAATCAGAAATTGTAGACTTGTACAATGTTGCATAGTCTGATGTTATAGTTGTATCACGATCACCTGTTCCAAGTGTTACCTGAGTAGCAAAAACAGTAACCATGCTATTGTCTGCTACAGTTTTAACCTTAGAAGCATCCTTCATACGGATTGTAACGTCCAAACCTCCAAGATTATCTGGAGCATAACTTTCTGCATAAAGACCAGCCTCTGCAGTACGTGTATAAGCCTTATCATCGCTCAACACTTTGACATCCTTAAAATCAGCAACATTAGCACTTGATGGATTCATATGATACTTAGCAACAAAGTCAAGAACCTTCTCCTTAGCTGTTGAAGTATAACGAACATGTCCCTTTTCAACTTCAGACTTTGAATAGTCAGTCTCTGGCAAAGAATAGCTATCATACTTCAAAGTCAAAATTTCCTGAGCCTCAATACCCCAATAGTAAGACTGTGGTACAAATACCAAACCACGAAGAGCTTGCTTAATCAAGACATTAAGGTTATTTATTTCTGCCAAAGCATCATTAACCTTATTAGATGCCTCCTCAAGCATTTTCTTCAGTTCTGCAATCTTAACAGTTCCGATATTCTCCTTCAAAGCCTCAAGATCAGCAACAATCTTTGTTGGATCACCAATTTTGTTCAAGGCATTAATCTGCTGCTGCAAATCCTCGATGGCAGCCTTACGAGCGATTTCCTCGTTCTTCAAACCATCCTTAAGAGTGTCAATAGATGTCAAAGCATTACCGAGGTCAGTCTGAACAGACTCAAGCTTTGCATAAACATCCTGGATTTTCTCGTTGAACTCGCTCTTGTCAACCTTCTGGTCGATAAGGTTCTGGAGTTCAGTTCTTGCAGCCTCGAGAGTCTCGAGACGTGCAGCAAGTGCAGCCTCAGCAGCCTTAGCGCGTGTCTGCTCCTCGCCGACAGCGGCAGTAGCCTTAGCCTTAGCGTCTTCAAGCTGTGCAGACAGATCCTTTACAGTCTGCTCCACTGTTGCGAGAGTGGTCTTCATAGCAGCTAAGTCATCAACTCGCTTGTTCACGTCGTTGATGTCATCATCGTAGTCTTTACAAGATACGAAGGTGCTCGTAGAGGCAAGCGTAAGCGATGCCAAAAGCAACGAACCAATAAACTTCTTTTTCATTTGATTAAACTTTAAATTAAACTTATATGCTTATTTGTATATGTCTATCTTTGGAATGATTTTTGACACGTTTTAATGGATTAAGGTCTTTTAAGAAATTACACCTGCACACCACTTTTACATACTCTACAAAAGAGAGATATGCATTTTGCGTCGGCAAAGATAAGAGAATTTATTATAACTTACAAATTTTACGGTAAAAATCTCGAAATTTTGCAAGCCTATATGCGGTTTTGTCTGTTTTGAAGTTAATATTATTCATTTATTATATATTTTTATTAAGCCCATAGTTACCTACAGGGCAGATTTATTACTTTTGTGATTATCTCCCTCCAATTACACCGTATTTCTTTAAAAGAAACGGCACATTAGTTTATATATTTTCACACGTTGTTAAAGGTATATTCCTTCTTGACGCATCATTTTTGTTACGAAGTTAAAGTTTGGCATATAATCATTAAATTTTCTGGTTTTCATGTTTTCTGCCAGTTTTTGCGTATTGATGTTATCAACCCTTATCATGCCTACGGTTGGTCCATCGTGGCAATTGGGTGAAGTCACCATATATGATTCTATGTCCTATGAATGAGGTTCCTTATATATTATATAATAAGGTATAAGTTTCATGTTGATTTAACGATTAACAAATATTCTGCGGAACCCGTCCGCTGTAAATGTCTCGTCTGTCAGTTTTTGATGTCCTTACTTTTGCTAGTTATTATTGTTTGGTTGCAAAGTTAGTGATATTTTTTATACATGCAAACGATTTTTCAATTATTTTCAAAAAAAAATTGCACAAATTCAGCTTTCATAGATGTTTACGAACACAATACATGTTATAAAACATATTTTTCTCCTTTTCCTTATCAAAACGAGTAACAATCATAAAATTATAAACATCTATATAATGTGTATTATCGGAAGCTCCTTGTGTTTTTTAGACGAAAACCAATAAAATCCCCGATGCCGTTTTGCAAGCCTTCGGCTTAC
>ERZ869991.420-NODE-420-length-14624-cov-4.894411_pt1 | contig 14624 bp, 5 predicted proteins | sample MGYA00520862_ERZ869991 | MGnify/ENA primary metagenome ERZ869991 (study PRJEB32232, sample SAMN07284978) | human gut metagenome | biome: human-associated habitat; material: feces | host: Homo sapiens | place: Tanzania | collected 2014-08-11 ...
CCTCATGACCAATTTCTTGAGCCTTAGCCTTCATATCCTCGGTACCCACGTTTGCCACGTCGCCACCTCCATACACGCTACCGTATATCTGAGTTCGGTCGATGATATTTTTTCCACTTACGATATCCTCGCCATAGATATTCACCTCAGATTTTTTGTTTACGCGAGCCATGTCGGGGAAATCGATAAGATCTCCCGAATTACTGAAATCCACAATGCTCTTACCGTTCACTCTCACCGATTCCACTCCGGCACCGCCGCCGTAGACATTTCTTGCCACGTAGCCGGATTTCACAAACACCTTGGAGTTGCCGCCGATGCTTCCGAAATCATATTTTGTGCCGTCGGCAATGTCGCCGTAAGGCACATGACCGAGACCTGCACCATAGATGTTACGGCAAGTAAGCTGACAGTCAGTCTCCACGTAAGTGTCTCCCACAACATATCCAGAGAATCCGCCACCGTGAATCTCAAAGAAAGTGCTGTTGGGCACACCGAGTTCCCAAGCCATACGTGTCGTGCGGTAGCGCTGATACGTTTTTCCCTCGTTGTCAGAACCGTCAGAACTTCCGTAATAGCGTCTCTTGTCGTCGTTTGATATTATTGTAAAGTCATCTGCAAACCTGTTTATCAAACTTCTGTATCTCTCGCCGTCAGCATGCTGGTTTAAATATCTGATTTTCTTTCCGTCAATTTCAATGGCGTCACTTCCGTCAGCGTTGCTGCGGGCACCAGGCTGCACATACACCTTGGCATTGCCCACCTTGGTATTTGCGCCATATCCCGCACCAAACACAGAGAACTGCGGATGTGCCGTGTTGTTGTTGGCAAGCACCCAGCAGAATCCCTGCAGCGTGGTGTTGTCGAGCAGATTCACAAGGTTACCCTTGCTGTCGGGAATATCTGTCAGTGGAGAGTGGTTAATCACAACCTCAGCCTCTCCCGTACCCGTAGCCGGCGTTTCAGAGAGCATGTTGTCGGCAGAAGAGTTTGTGTATGTACCCACATAACAAGCACGGTTTCCGCCACCAAATATATTATGATTCTTCTTGAAAGAAATAGAGTTTATATCGAAGAATTTCTTAGTGCTTTCGTCCGTGCTCAGCTTCTGTATTACGTTTTGCAGCTTCATCAATGTAGCATTGTCGGCAGTCGAAGGATCCTGCATCGCAAACGCAATCTTGCGGAAGTCGATGTAGTCATCACACACCTTGGCGTTGTCGGCATCGCTTGCCGTCCATTTCAGTTTGTTGCCGTTGATGTCGGCAATCTGGTTCCATATCCATGAGCCACCGTCAATCTGCACCTTGGTATTGCCCAGGATGTTAGCATAAGTGCCGTTGCCAGCCGTGTCCTTCTTTCCGAGCACCTGATTGAGAATCTCCATCGAAGTTGAGGCACCGGTAGTTTGATCATCATTTGTGTCGGTATTGTCGATAGGCACATCGCCGTAGCCGCCTCCGAAGATGTTAAGACCGAGCATACCGCCCTCTATATGAACGAGCGTGTTGCCGTCCACTGTGCCGTAGGCGCATCCGCCATAGATACGGTTCCAAACATAAGGTTTTATGTTGTCAGCATCATCAAAGCCTGCACCAGGCTTGCTGTCGGTTACATGCACGAGAGTGTTTCCGTTTATTCGTCCCACATTATAGTATTCTGTAGCCTTAGCCTTTGTAAGGCCTTTACCGCCGCCGAACACCTCACCGTAAACATTGCCGCCGATGATGTTCACGAAAGAGCGGTAGTCTTTTGCTTCATAGCTAACGAACGCCCCGTTGTTGTTCTCGTCAAGAGTAGAAACGCTCGACGCTGCAACGGAATAATCCTGAGTAGTCTTTTCACCGACATTAGCCATATCGCCGCCACCGAACACTTTGCCGTATACGTTGGCATCGTCGGAAACCTCCACATGAGTAGTACCGATTACGCGAGCAACGTCAGTAAACGGTTCGTCGCTGGCTACCTTTGGAGCCACACCTGCACCGCCGCCGAACACGTCGCCGTAGGTTTTTGCTCCCTGTATGTAAACCTCCGTTTTTCCTTTCACCTGTCCCGTGGTGTTGTTCTCTGTAGACTCAGGGTCACCGAAACCACCGCCGTAGACACGGTGCAGGAAAGTCTGTCCGTCAACTGTAACCTTAGTATCGCCATTTACGATACCTGAGTAACCGCCACCCATAACACCGAGGATAGTGAAGTTAGGAATACCCTTTGAGTTGTCGAACACAGGCATTGTAGATTCGCTTTTTGCAATAGCCTTTTTGCGAGCATTGCGGCGAGCTTTCTTTTTGGCTGCTGGCGTGGAATCATCTTCAAACAGGTCGGTGTTGTGGTCTTTTGCGAGCTGGTCGGTATTGTCATCAGTCTCGGCATCGTATATGTCGTAGTCGCCCTCCACATCAACAAGCACATCGGTATTGCCGACAGATGTGTTTGCACCATATCCTCCGCCGAAGACGGAGAAGTGAGGATTGTCGTTGTCCGTATATGATTCTTTCCATTCCTGAGTCTGGAGCAGAGAGAACGGTGTCATACCCTTGAGCACCGTAACGTATGCAGTTCCGCTTACATTACAGGCAAGATTACCGCCACCATAGATATTGTGAGGGTTAATGTATTTGCCATTATCAAAGAATTGAGTAGGGTCGGGAGTGAGCGTTTCGCCATCTTTCCCCTTCACTGTAGAATCCCAAGTATAGAACGTGTTGTCGCTCTGCCACATCTTGTTCCATACCACGTTGATAGAGTATTTGTCGTTCTCTTTGTCTACATCGTTACTCCTTTGGTCCTCCGACAAGGTAACGCTCGTATTGCCGGTGATATCGGCAGACGTATACAAGTCAGAAGACAAAAGCACACCGCTTTCGTTATAAATCCTTCCCTTTCCTCCGCCGAATACCTGTCCGGCAAAGTTTGCAGCATAGATATTTACATTAGTGTTTCCTTCCACCTGTGCCAGGTTTCCGCCGCCGTATATGTCGCCATAAATATAAGGAGCCATTTCCGTAGAGCCATAGAACGAAACGGAAGTGTTGCCGATTACACGTCCCACCTTGTCCGGACTTTGGGTGTCGTCATTAATGGTAGTAACCGTGTCAAGTCTCTTCTTCTTTCCGTTTCCTCCGGCAAAAACAGAGCCGCGGATGTCAGCCTTGTCGTAGATATTTAAGGTGGTGGCATTATCATCGCCGTTATATTCAATCTGTGCCATATCACCGCCACCGTAGATATTCTTGTAGAACGTGCCGCCGAAGATATTTACGGTAGATTTGCCATATATCTTCGCCATGCTTGATAGGGTAGATATTTGTTGTGTGCTCTTCAGCTTAGCGTCAGCCACACCATACCCTCCACCATATACCGGACAATGGAAGGTGCCGCCGTGGATATCCAGTTCCACATTGCCGTAAGTCTTACCCAAGTCGGTATAGTCGGAATCTGTTCCGCCATAAGGATTTTGCTGATAATAATAGTAAGTGCCACGTCCACCGGCAAAGATACCGTTTTTACAATAAAATTCACCCCCGTTAATAGTAAGCGTAGTAGCGTTTCCTTCTTTGTTTCCGTATATGTTGCCACCATATATACTTGGCTTAGGCAGGTTGCCTCCATCATTTTTTGTCCACAATCCAGAACTCATATATCCGCTACCGCCAGCATAGATACCGTCGATAGTTTCAGTAGACGAACCGAACTTGCCGCCGTTGATAACAATCTTGGTGTTGGTTTCTGTTGGGTCAACATCCGTATAAGTATTATCATTGGCATTGTAGCAATGATATTTGATTAGGTTGTCCTTGGCTTCGGCATACGGACCATAGAGCATCACGGTCTTTTCAGTGTTCCAATATGGTATGCTCAGGTCAGGCGTGTGCGTTTCGTCAGTGTCATTTCCATATCCGATACCGTTCATACCGCCGGCACCGGCTCCATAGATACCGCAGAATATCTCATTCTTTTTTTCGTTGCCATCAGGCAGTATCTTGAATGTACCTCCATTGATGGTAATAGTGCTGTAACCATAAAAAGGGTTGTTCACGGTAATTCCGTATTCTTGTCCACGTCCTGTACTTCCTCCGTAGAGCTCAGTGATTATAACACGGTCGTCTCCAGTTTCAATCGTATCGTTTACAGAAGATGCTGGGTCGATCAGAATGTTTGCACGGCCCATAAATGAGTTGTCAGGTATGGGGTATTCTTTACCATTGTATCCCAATTTCGCATTGTGCTGATTACCCAATGTACCATTAACCACACGACCTATACGTCCGCTCTTGATAACGATGTCAACATCGGCATACATCGCACCCTCGTGGTTGCCGGCAAGGACGATACCGATATCGTAGTCGTTTTCCCTTGTCTCTCCTGTAAGAAGTTTCCTTTTTTCATTGTGTTCTTTATTCCACTCTCTGTCAATATCAACATCAATAGTACACTTGATGGGCAAATTAGGAGTACCCATTGCACCATTTTGCTTAATGATATTATTATTGTTTCCAATTTGTCTACCTCCAGTACAGATACAAGAGTAGAAACCCGATATGATTTTGATCTTAAAGCCGTCGCGTCCATGAGGCAAAGATTCTTCGAAATTTTTGATTTTCTCTTCTGTGTCCAGATTTGGGAATCTGGCATCGTTGTTTAAGCCACCAAAGATATGGAAAGCGTTTGTTACGGCACCATCGATAGTGCTATATCCAGGCAACAATCGATCATAACCAGTCATTCTTATACCCTTTCCCATCTCCAAGTTATGGTATTGGCAGTATATGATGCTATAGGTGTTCGTGATTCCCTTAAAAGTAACATTCTGGAACCTTGTATCGCCCCAGATCGGAAAGGCACCATTGACCATAATGACACCTTCATAGTCTTTCTCCTCCCATTTTCCTGTTATAGTAACGTTGCGGCATAGAGGCGAATTGTCCACAACATTCTTCCAGGCTTCATAAGACATGTTTTGATCAGTTCCTTCGCCTTGATAGTTCGTGGTAACAGAGAAGCCTGTTTTTTGATCGTTGGTAACTTCAAAGCTACTTTCTCCTATAAGTACGATATAGTTATCGCTCCACGAGGCGTTTTTCGAAAGCTTGCTGTAAGCACCCTTCCATGTTGTCATAGGCTTTTCTGGAGAGTAACCGTAATTCTCATCCTCAATGCGCTGCTCTTCCGTATAGCTATCGGCGTCGGCAGGTTTGAGATACACCACCGTTTGTGTGTTGAACCACTTGTTGAGCAGGAGCAGAGCTCCGCTGTATACTGTTACGTGGCAACTGTATTTGTTGTTTTCGCCATCAGAATCGGGGCGTTTGAAAGTATTGCCAGTTTCCTCCAGTTTCGTCTCTCCGTTATACCATTCGTAAGTTATATTCAAGCCCAAACCATCATTACTTACATCCGTATTGTTGTCTACATTGATGGTATAAGCTCCAGGCGTAGTCCTAAGGTCAGCCGTCACCACTATAGCCTTCACCATTTCGATGTTCGTTCGCGAACTTCCGTCAGCCAGCATTGCATAAACATACTGATTGTAGTCCTTTCGAGGCAGAGTGTATTCGCTGGATGGAGCATCAGGATTGAGTTCCTTCCATGTTATATTGTCGTATGAAACATACCAGTAGTATTTCTCTGTAAAAGCCACACCGTCTGTATCTACCACCTTGAGGACATCCGTATTGCCACGTTCCACTTTCAGCATTGTAGTGTTGAACGTTAAACGGTTAGTACTGCTGAAGAAAGACCACATCTTCCTGTCAAGCGACTTGTCGCTGATGAAGTTGTTACACTGAGTAGCAAACTCCTGTCCGAAGGATTCGATATTCTTCTCAGTGCCGTAGTTGTCGGTATTGCTACCCTCCTGTTTCAGTTGCGGAGAATAATACAGCGTTTTCTGCTGCTCGGCATTAAACTTATACGAGCTGTTGTAGAAAGCAACCACACCGCCCCGGCGCACCCTGCCGGAGTTGCTGGTAACGAGCTTTCCGTACACATAGATATTGGTAGGCAGTATGGCGTTGTCCGTTCTAAAGTTGCTGGCACAGCCGATACCGGCAGAAATCGTTACGTCATTATTTATGCGTGCATTCTTCAGCATCCTCATCTCCGTGTCTGCTGCGATGTTATATATCTTATAACGCTTTCCGTCAAGGTATCCCACGATGCCACCCACGCGGTATTTACCGGCAGTAGAGTACGTTTCGTCGTTGTCCGTCACCTCAGAATTCTGTATGATGACATTGCTGATTTCCGCATTGTCGGTAAGGTCGCCGACCAGCACACCAATCTTCACCGTTCCGTTTCCTGTCGGCTGGTAATTAGTCTTTTTCTCCACTTTGGCTTCGTCGATAACCAAGTTTGTTACTACAGCATATCCGTCTTCGTTTGACGATTTTCCGTAGAGTCGTGAAAAGAGTCCCCATGACGCCTCAATGGAATTCTCGTCGGAAGCAGTCCATGAGATGTGCATGTTGCTTATGGTGTGTCCGTTGCCGTCGAACTTTCCGCTAAAGAAATGCCTCGTCTTAGTGGTCCAAGTACCGATAGGCATCCAAAAGCCCTTGTTTAGGTTGATGTTGTCAGAAAGCTTGAAGTATTTGCCGGAGAACATCTGTTCGGCATTACCGTTGGTAACGTTGTGTGCAAGCAGCGCAAGCTGCATATCATTCTTGATAATATACGGGTCATCTTTCGTTCCGCTTCCATTATCGAATGAATCTGCATAGAAATGCTTGCCGTTGTAATCTTCACCGTATTTTTTCGGCGTGATGTCGAATTCTAAGGACTGAGCATCCGAGCCAGCACTTGTAATTGTAACCTTTGCCTTTCTTACGGTGTTGCTGAGCGGCAGCGTAATGCTTCTCCCACTGTCCGTCAAGCCATCCGTGAAGTCCTTACCGTCGATAGTCCATGTAAGCGTGCTGCCATCTGGGATGTTGTCAGCTGGAAGAGAGTATGCCACAGTGCCGTTGACAAAGTCAAGAGACTCCGTTATGTCGTCGCTACTTATCACCTGCGCAGAGACAGCCGTTGCTGTCAGCAGCATGATTAAAACAGTTAGTGTCTTGTATGTATGTAGAGAAAAAAATCGAATCATAGTTCTGTTTCTTTTTCGTTAGTAATTTGTTCTTTTTTGTTTATCAGTCAATTAGCAGATATCCAGTATAAGCATCCTGGTCGGCAAGCACGTAAAGATATCTTGGCTGTATAAGGATCCGGATAGGGTAGACCATAGCCGTTTTAGCATTTGCCAAAGCACTGAAGTTAGATTTGTTAAGCGTTATGTTTGAAGTTACATTCTTTCGTGTGATAATTGTTGAGCCATCCTGTGCTGTCATCTCCACGTCGTATGTTACGGAGATGACCGGCTGGAAGCTCTGGTCAGGAATTATGTAGAACGTTTTCCCCCATTGTTTGTAGTCATTCGTGTTGATACTTAAAGACTTAGAGGTATTGTCGGCATCCGCATCAGTCGACTCCTTGTAAGGCAGACTGAACGGAGCATCACTCGTAGCCGTATGTTGCAGGTCTGTCCATACTATGTCGCTTGCCGTCCACGAACCGTTTTTCATAGTGTAAGAACGTTGCAAAGTGCCGCCCATTGCAATCTTTCCAGATAGCGAAACATTTTTAATGCGAAACTGCCGGATAGCTCCCATTTTAGAATCGAGCATAAAAAGCAGTCGATAGCCGATGAGCGTCTGGTCAAACTGTAGGTTAACCACACGCTCAAAAGTTAGCTCTTTACCCTCAGCCGTCGTTGCCACCTTGCGCTCAGGAGTAGCACAAATAATCGGAGCCTCCTTTGTAGAAAAGACAAAGGGGGAGTTATTACCCAACGTCACTGGTACAGAGAGCAGATATTCTCCGTCAGTCTGCATTATAACCGTTGCCCCATCAGTCTTCGGCATATAAGCGAGGAAGTCATACGAAGAAACGCCCTTATAGTCGTCCCAGCGTTTACGTTCCATGTCTGTCCAGTTCTTTGTTGTAGGGTCATAAGTCTCAGTCGTATTGTAAAAGATATTGTTTGCAATATTTCCGTTGTAGCATCCGAAGACACCCATCGTGAGAGGATGCTTCTCCGGACTGTAAGCCTCATACGGGTTAGTACGAGTCATTACCTCCTCCGTCTTTGCAGAGAAATTAATCAGCTCATAACCGTCGGGGTGCTGTATAGGAGTACTGTCGCTGCTGTCGCAAGCCGAGAGGGTTGCGAGAAGCAGAGTAGCCGATATGTATGTGAGTCTTTTCATAAGCGTTGTTTATATTATATATGCGGGCGCGTGAGAGAAAAACGTGCTCAATTTTTGAGCACGCAATTATTGCCGAAAGCCGTTACCAGTCCTCGGTCCCAGTGCCATTATTGTCTATTTCGGATCCAGGCAACCATTCCTCCACCTGTAAGTCGGCGAAAGATATAACAGTGCCGGCTTCAGTAATTTTAAAGATATACGTGTATTGATAGCCCGCCTTCCATTGCATGTAGGCGGCAGGCACCGTGGCAGCGGAAAGGTTTCCGTTGATACGTGCCGTAATAGTATATGGTCCCTGTTCATAGGGTATTATTGCCGTCGGTGGGAGATAATACCATTTTGCATATTCCTCCACCTTCGGTTCGATATGTATCGTTGCATCCTTTTCCTCGTATGGAGTAGATAATGTTAGCAGTCCCTTTGAGCCCGTAGATGCATCTGTTTCCCATGAGAATTCGGGGGTAGTAGCTGGCGGTTCGCCCGTCAAAGGATAGCTTGCCGTGATGCAACCTTGCAGCGGCGTGTCAGCGGCAGTAGGATTGTCGATATATCTGCTGTCGCAGAATTTGATGTCCTTTATGCTAATATCCTCCGTTCCATCAGGATAGCTGAAGCGAAAGCGCACCTTTGCAATTATTGGTGAGAAGGTGAGCGTTACGCACGAACCATATTTGGCGACGGTCGTGGAAACATCGCCTGAAGAGTCGTCGCCTGAAGATTTAGCAATCCACAGGTTGCTGGCATACGGGATAGTAGAGGCAGTGGACTTTTCTGAGTATTTAAACGGAACAGTAAACGACAGGTTGTTTCCTTCCGTCTTTATCACCGCCTCTGTATTGTCGAACGGACTATATCCGAAGAAGCGGTAGCTCGTGGCAGAGAAATCCCAGTATTTTATCGTCTGACCGGATGACAGCTTCGGGTTCTTTACTCCCACATACTCCCATCCGTCAGTATTCGAGTCGGTGCTTCCCTCACTGTTATTCACGAAGAGCACCCTATATCCGTCCATTACCGTCTGTGCCTGCGTCAAGTCAGCCGCACTCGTTTTATACCCCCACACACGGAATGTAGAGAAGAACGACTCCAGTCCGTTGGCAGCACGAGTTGTCGGTGCGTTTTGCCATGTGCCGCCATTGCCACCGAAAGAGATGCTAACGAGCGAAGGGTCCGGCTCATTAGGGTCATCCGGGTCAATCGGATCGTTGCTGTGCTTCGACGAGGAGCACGACAGCATCGTGGCAGCTGCAAGCAGTAGAAATGGTAGTTGACGGCTCATATTGTATATATGCGAAAAATTGTTTGTCTTTATTGTTTTCATCTGTAGAAGCCGGAAGGGGTAGCAAGCCCCGTCCGGCCGGCGTCGTTATTTCTTTATGCAACGGCGGGAACGCCGAGGAATAAATGGTGTTTATGGCGACGGCTTAAAATGCCGACGCATAAAGAGGGATTACTCTCCAGTAGAAGCGATTGTTACAACCTTAACACCGAGAGTTTTGTTGTTGTTGGGGTACCTCTTGTAGTAAATCTGACCAGCAGTAAGAGTTTGTCCTGCTGCGATAGCTACAGCGGTTTTATCAGGGATAGGGTAGTATTCATTATCTCCAACAACTTCATTTCCTGTAGCCGTAACAGCAGTGAAGATGTATGTTGCTGTAGGTGTACCTTCAGTAGCATCGTATACATAAGCATATGTTTTTCCAGCTTCAGCACTAGTGAGCTTGGCAACGTTACCAGATGTTACCTGGATTCCCTGTCCGTCATCTGTTGGGATGCTTACAATTGTATTATCCGTTGTTGCTTTTTTCAAAACAATACCGTTGCGACCAGTTGTCGAATTATCATCCGTTTTTTCAATAACCTGGAGAGCATCGATAACCTGAGCCTCAGTAGCAACTTTGTTAAGAGTATAAAGCTGACCTTTTTCTGTGAGGCTTAAAGGTGTACCATCTTTTGTTACACTGAAATAGATGTCGCTACTTGCAGGGTATGCGCCGTCAGTATATGCTTTGACAACCTTGTTAGTAGTAGAGTTGAAAGCATAAGTAGTAACAGACGGAGTAGCAACGGTAGTGATAGTCTCCTGATTAAAGTCTACATTGTCGATGTCGGCAACAACAGCGTCGAAAGTGATAGGGAAGAGACCCGTATGGTCTTGGTCTTCAGGATTAGTGTAACCATTGGTGTTGTCAGAAATCTTGAAGATGTAAGTGTAAGCGTAGTTAGGCTGCCACTGAGTGTAAGAAGCAGGGATAACGGCACTTGCGCCATACACGTTGATTACCTCGCCAGAACCATCTGTAGATGTCAGCTTGTAGTTCATGCGGATGGTGAGAGGCTTACCAGTTCCTGCAGCAGGGAGGACAGCAGTGTAGTAGTTGTTTTCATCTTTTGGACCTCCAGCCATGCATGCATTCTTGGCAGTTGTTGCAAGAACACCATCAGCGTAGTTAACCTTGCCAAGAGAAAGAGTAGTTTCAGTGCCTGTTCCACTAGCAGCTACAGATATAAATGCTTTGTTGTAGGCAGCTTTGTCTTTGTTGTCTTCACCTACAACAGGATATGTAACTGTGATGTCGCCGTTTGTGGCAATCTTGTCATTGCCTGTTGTGTAAAGAGTTGCTTTTTCTTCAGAAACATCTTTGCTAACATCACTTCCGTCCGTATAGAACTTAAGGTCGCTTACTGTATATCCAGGAATAGTCTCATAGAAAGCAACGCGAACCTTAGCAGTGAGGTTCTTGAAGGTAAGCTGTACAGGCTGACCGTAACTTGACTTTACAACTGGAGTTACGTCGGTGTAGTAGCACTCAGTGAAATCCTTTACATTTTCTGCTTTGAGTGTGTAAGAAGTGTAAGTATTGTCAGCCTTAGGTGTTTTGATGGCAGTACCAACAACATTTTCTGCAGTAGGTGTGCCATTTTCTGTAGTAACGAGAATATTGTTACCTACAGAATAAGCGATGAAGTCATACTGAGGCTGAGTATAGTCCCAATATTTGATGCTCTGTTCTGTAGGAGCGGTGGCTCCTGCATGAAGACCTGTTGTGGTTACACCAACGTAAGCCCAGTCGTTAGTGTTGTCGGCGGTAGTACCAGCAGTGTTTAATTTCCAATTTACCTGATAGTTGTCGAAAACGATGCTTTCGGTTGGGCTACCCTTAGGTAGAGTACCCTTAGTACCGAGTACATAGAATTTTTCACCAAGGAGTTTGGCAGCTTTATCTCCTTTGCTAACTCCATCGGTAGCACGAGTGATGCTTCCCGTTGCACTGCTAAAATTGATAGCCGTGTTCGCATCCTTACCATTCCCTTGTCCTTCACCGAGGAAGTCATCGCTTGAGCAGCTGGCGAGAGCCAGAGCAGAAGCAGCGAAAATAAAATACTTTTTCATAAGAAATAGTGTTTTAAAAGTTAATGAAAATATTTATTGTTCTCTAATTTTTTCTTTTTTCAATATTTCAATTTTTCCATTTTACATATCGAATTCCCATTCCTCCTCATCGTAGTCTTTCACTACGGCATCGAAGCCGGAACCACCCTTGCGATTAGGGATAGGGACGTGGTCCATGTCGACATCGATAGTGATGACACCGCCGCGGAATAGACGGCGCACCTGGTCGGTAACGTCAAAGACGAGGGTAGAGTCCTTACCATTGTAGAACTGCATGTTCACGTCAACATAGTGGCGGTTGTTAAGGTCAGTCTCAGCAATCTTCGACAGCGACTCCTTGTACGCCCTGGTGCTCAACTTATGCGGATTAAGGTTAGGCATCCCGAACGTCAACAGTTTGCCACCAATAATATCCACCTTCTCACCATTCTTACCACTCACGTCAAACTTCATGCGAGTGTTGAAGCTCACGGTCACGGCATCCGTCCCTGTCACCCCCGTATTCAGTTTCACGGAGCGCGCCATACCGCTGAGGTTCGCCGTACCGTCAGTAGCCGTAACCTTGCGAAAATCGCGATAGTTGTTATGTAGAATGACCTGCACAAGATATATATATGTGACAGGCTGCAAGTCCATGTCAAGCCTTCTCACCCAGCAGTTGCGTTCAGCATCAAACGTAAAGCCGTCAAGATTACGGTTAATGTCAATACCGCTGTCGTATCCGGCAAACAGTTCCTCAGGCTGGTAGAACGAGTGGTTATACTTCGGAGCATTGTATTTCGACGGATACATCGTCTGTCCGGTAAATGCCGTAACGAAGTCGTAAGTAGACTGTTCATCGATATGAACGCTCTGCACGCCATCGGTAGTCTTAATGTCGTTCCATGCCAAGATATCCCAAAATCCGAAATCGTATTTAGCCGAAAGGAAATTACCCTCGATATGATGAGAATAAGGAGCATTATGCTGTCCGAGGAGAGTCTGCTGCGTAAAGTAACGACGTATTTCATACTCCGTAGGTTCCTCATAGCCAATTTTTCCAAACTGAGCCACATCAGTATCATCCCATCCGTAGAGCCATTCCGCCTGCCAGTTGTATTCCTCATCATATTTAAAGAGATAGTCCCAAAGAGTATTAAGACTAAGGTCGACAACAGGCAACTGCATCTCAATCTCCGTGCCCTGGTGCAGATGCAGGTCAGGCTCACGCTCGCATGCAGAAAGACAGATAAACATAGTAACCAAACACATAGCACTCCATGTTCTACACGCACGACGGCATGCAGAAAAGAAGTGGGATGATATGGTTGATGTAGTCAGTTGCATTGCGTTTTATTTTATTCGACGGGCTTAGAAACGCCGTCGCACGAAGATTTTTAGCTTTTCAATTTTTCAATCTTTAAATTCTTCAATTTTTCCATTTTCTATAAAAGATGTCGTAGCTAAGAGTGATTTCCGCCCTTGTCGGTCCGAGCCACCAGTAGCTATGTTGCCTTTTCTTAAAGTTCTTAGCTTCCCCATACCATTTGTAGTAATATAGTTGTTTGTCGCTATCAGGGTCAATAGGACAGAGCCATTGGTAAGGGTCATACTTGGTATTGAAAACCCCCGCCTGAATGCCGAATTCCAATCGCCAGTGTTCCGACTTGCCGAGCGGCAAGGCATATCCGATACCCAAGCCGGCACCCCATCCTTCGCCTTCCCATCCGCGTTTCTCGCCGAAACATATATTATATAGGAACGCGTGCGCATACATATTAAAGAATAAGCCCTTGAAAGCAGCCCCTTCACCGGGACAACACTTGGCAATGTCGCCACTCTTCACATAGTAGCGAGTAAAGAGCTGATAGTTGCGCAGCTGGAAATACTTATGTGCATCATAGTCTTGCCACCACGGACCGTCGAAACTCGCTCCGTAAGTAAAATGTCCGTGAAGCGGATAATATTCGATAGCCACATTAGGAATAGGGCAGAAGCGGTCGTATCCCGGCATATAAGCAAAGTCGAGCAGCAAGTTCGTCTTTACGCTCATCAGTTCTCTTCGAGAAATCTTAGTAGGCGGAGTATATTGCGGAACATTGATACTCAGAGCAGGAGTCACAACAGTCATGTCGTAAGGAAAAAGCATCGGAACAGCCTTGAGGGGCAAGGCAAGAGGCGTAATGTCGACAAGTTTGCGGTCGATAGCCATGATTCTGACAGCTCTAAGCTTAGGGAAATATACCTTAAAGATATGCTGCCACAAACTACCATTCTTATATTTTTGGAGTGCATTCTTCAGAGCATCGCCACCGCTTCTGTAATTGTTCACGATAGAATCAAATTCAAGAGACATAGGATCGTGGGCAAGTCGCATGAGAGCCCCGAGAAGAGGATAGTCTTCAGCCACGACATCATATCGGATGCGATTTGTAGCAATACCGTATTCAGCAAGAATAGCATCCATAGCCTTACGTCTATTTTCGGCAAGTCGCCAGTTATTGGCAGTCGGCCCCTCCGGTGAAGCACCGGAACGTCCGAGTACAATACCATCCTCTCCCAAAGCGTTCAGCTCTGGAACCAGAACAGAAGTAATCCATAACCTGTCTTGTTCTGCAATGTCCGTTTTGTTTACGTTGAATTTTATAGGCCTCGCCTTATTGATGAAGCTGCTGTCGGTAGTAGTTACCTGGGCATTCGTCTCAAGGGCAAAGCTCAGAATCAGTGTAAACACAGCAATGAAATATCGCACTTTAATAATAAATTTTCTTTTTTCAATTAATATCGTTGCGTTTCTTTTTATGCGGATCACTTCCGCCAAGGTTAGCGTTTATATATTTTAGCTATATGTGTTACGCTTACAAAGATAAACATTTTTTTTAAAATGACAAAATATTGTTGATATTTTTTAAATAAAAGGGCACATTCCTCCTTTTTAATGGTATATTTATGCACCATACGCTTAGGATTGTATATATAAAAGCTTAGAATCTGTA
>ERZ869991.423-NODE-423-length-14527-cov-4.706298_pt1 | contig 14527 bp, 11 predicted proteins | sample MGYA00520862_ERZ869991 | MGnify/ENA primary metagenome ERZ869991 (study PRJEB32232, sample SAMN07284978) | human gut metagenome | biome: human-associated habitat; material: feces | host: Homo sapiens | place: Tanzania | collected 2014-08-11 ...
TGTATTGCATAGTACTTAGATTATACATATATTTGCAACCGTAAACATACACTAACGCATTTAAAACCATAAGGCAATGAATATAGACAATGCTAAATCGCAGATGCGTAAGGGAATGCTTGAGTATTGCATAATGCTGCTACTGCGTCATCGTGCAGCCTATGCCAGCGATATCATAGCCAACTTGAAGGAGGCGGAGCTGATAGTGGTGGAGGGAACGCTCTATCCTCTGCTCACTCGCCTGAAGAAGGACGGATTGCTCGGCTATGAGTGGCAGGAGTCGACACAAGGGCCTCCGCGCAAATACTATTCCCTTACACCCGACGGTGAGGCTACGCTTAGCGAACTCGACAAGGCATGGCAGGAGATAGCCCACACCGTAACCGTATTAAAGAACATAGAACCTAAAGAATAACCCATAAAATCTGAATTTAATTATGAAGAAGAACATCAACATAAACCTCTTCGGTACGCTCTACGCCATCGACGAGGACGCCTGCACACTTCTTGAGAACTATCTTGACAACATGCGCAGCTATTTTGCCAAGTGCGATGGTGGCGACGAGATATTCGACGACATAGAGCATCGTGTGGCAGAACATCTGTGGAACTTGAAGGAAAGTGGTATGACTGCTATTGATATCAATGCCGTGAAGCAGATTATCAGCAGCATTGGCAATCCCGACGAAATGGACAGCGTGGAAGAGGAGACTGCTGATTCTACTACAGAAGAGGCTTCTAATGCAGAAGCAGTCAACGAGGGCAACAGTCAGAGCGAGAACGATTCCCACTCTTCCAACAATACCGACAACAACACAACTGCAGAAGAAACTGTTGGCGGCAAATGGTTTGACCGTGTGCTGCATCACGTGAGCACCCATCGCTTCTATCGCGACGGCAAAGACAAGATAGGCGGAGGTGTTATCTCCGGATTGTGTCATTATTGTGGTGGTGGCGACATCGTTGTGTGGCGAGTAGGTACAGTTCTGTTCCTTTTAGCGGCATTTACCCTCAACCAGACATTGCACTATTTTTTCCTCCGTCCTTTGTTGGGTTTTCTTTTCTTCGTACCAATAATTGTCTATATAGTGTTGTGGCTTGTGGCTCCTATGGCACGTACAACCGAGGAGCGACTAAGCATGACGGGCAAGGAGGTTACGCCCGAGTCGATAAGCAAGGCTATCATTGCCGAGGCTGAGGAGCAAGTGAAGCCTACCGTAAAGCGTGGCAAGGGTGGCAGTATATTGTCGGGAATAGCCGAGATTCTGAAGTTCTGCATAAAGATAGCTGCGCTTAGCTTCTTCTCTGTAATGACAGCCTTTGCCCTGGCTTATCTCCTCTTCTCTATAGCATATTCCGTGATAGGCGATCCGTTTGTACGACTTTTCACCAACGACGAGATTACCCTGAGTGTTTTGGCATCTTTGCCTTACCTGAAAGTCTATATGATTGTGTCGGCTCTGTGTTGTTTCATCGTGATGCTTTTGCCGTTGCTCTTTGTCTTCCGCTTGTTCAAGTCGCAACCCAAGCCCATGCAAACAGGCATTGTTGCAATGCTTACCGGCATTTGGATTGTGGCGATGACGTTAGGCTTCATTATGTTTGTAATGATGAGCATACAGATGCAGAAGAAAAACAGAGAATACGACAGATTGGAAAATACGCACAACGGCATCTATATGGACCGCAACAACTGGGATTTGACTTCGCAGGATGGATGGACCATCGATGTTGCCAAGAACTTCGGCGAGACTATCTATGGATGGTCGGATGCAGACCCTTTGTGCATGGAAAAGAATCCTATACGTATCAGAGCTGACAAGAGCAACCTGCCTATTGAGTTTGTCATGAGCCGCAAGGAGGCAAAGGAAGAGGGCGACTATGTGCTTGAGTGTCTTTCGAGCTGTTCGGTTGTTGATGCTACGCTTAGCGTGTGGAGCGAGGGCAAGTGTCTCTCTATGTTGCGTCTCGACGGTTATGGCTCTGCCTCAAACATTCCGCTTAAGGGATTGTCGTGGGCTGAAAGCCGCAATACCCCATTCCTGTGCCAGCAGAACGACAGCACCACATGGGTGGACTACGTTGCCTCGAATGCCCAAGATGACAACTGGCGTTATCTCTCTACAGCCCCGTTCCATCACAAAGGTGGAATCATAGAGTATCGTCTGCACATAGGTCAGCACGATGTCAAGGACATTGTGACCAATGGAGGATTTGTGAAGATGGTGCACGAGGGCGTAAGGAAACAGTAATATATCCTCCCTTAATCTTTCTTATTTATTATGCAAACAAAGCGTATTTTACCGTTATTGCTTCTCCTCCTATTCAATGTGATAGGAGGAGCGGCACAAAACACCAAGGCAGACAAGCCCAAGCGTACTGTAATACTGTTGCAGAACATCAAGGACTCGTTTACGGGTGTGAAGCTTAAGGCTCATGTCACATTGATGCGCCAGGACAGTACGGTTGTCGACACAACTACCTGCCAAGGATGGCAAGGTAGCTATATTGCACGCTTTGAAGTGGAAGCCAAGCCTGCACAATACATCGTCAAGGCAGAATGTGAAGGCTATGCCACCAACTTTCTCAACTATGAAATCAAGCGCATAGCACGCAACAAAGCTTTCAAGATGCCCGATCTGAACCTGAAGAAGCTCGCCGATAGCGATATATATAAAGAGGTGGACTTGGACGGAGTGGTGGTTACGGGCACCAAGGTTAAGTTCACCTATCGCGGCGACACCATCGTGTATAATGCCAGCGCCTTCAACGTGCCCGACGGTTCAATGCTCGATGCCCTTGTGCGCCAGTTGCCGGGAGCTGAGATTAAAAGCAATGGCGACATATATATCAATGGCAAGAAGATAGACTACCTCACGCTCAACGGCAAAGACTTCTTCAAGGGCAACAACAAGATTATGCTCGACAATCTGCCTCACTATACTGTGCAAGACCTTAAGGTTTATCATAAGTCAACCGAGAAAAACCGGCTTATGGGCAAAGAGGTAGAGAAGAAAGACTACGTTATGGACGTGGAGCTGAAGCGCGAATATAACCGTGGATACATATCGAATGCAGAATTGGCAGGAGGCACACACGAACGCTATATGGCCCGTCTCTTCGGACTGTACTACGACGACTATACACGTTTCTCTGTGTTTGGCAATGTGAACAACGTCAATGAAAACCGCAGTCCGGGAAGAGAGGGCGACTGGAGTCCGTCCAACAGTCCGCAGGGACAGCTCATCACCAAGCAGATAGGCACGAGTCTCAGCACACAGAACAAGGCAGGCAGTCTGCGCGAGCAGTTTGATGCCACTGCCTCATGGAACGATGTTACGGACATAACACGCTCTTCAAGCGAGCAGTTTGCCTCGGCAGGCAACATCTTCAGCCGTTCCAACTCAACCTCCGTACAGAAGGAGTTTCGCCTGAATGCCAACAACCAGATAACGTATACCGATGAGAGTAAGTTCTATCTGCAGTCGTCAACATCGTTCAACTATGGCGACGGCACCAACAACTCCTCTTCAGAGCGTGCTACATTCGATTCGGAAGACAATATGAATGCAGGTTCAGCCACTAACCGCTCGCTGACATTAGGCATGTCAAAGTTCCGTACTACAACACTCAACGAGAACTTTATGTTCGGATTTAAGTTTCCATGGGGCGACGCGATTGGCTTTATCCTAAATGGCAGCTACACATCCAACAAGCCTCAGGACAGCTTCAATTTGTCAGACAACGAGTATATGCACGAGAACAAGAACGACCTGCGACATGTATATGCCGACAATCATAGCAATTCATACAACTATGGTGCAGCTGTAGAATATGGTGTTCAGCTGGACAACTGGCGGATAGGATTGAATCAGAAATACAGCCAGAACCTGCTTTCTACCAACATGCTCAACTATCGTCTTGAGCGTCTTGGCGGCTTGTACAACCGCTTCGACCAGCAGCAGCTCAACCGTCTGCCATCAACTCGCGACTCCCTGCTCCTTGCTCTCGACACACAGAACAGCAAGACATACAGTTTGCTGACACGTGAGTATTACGGTCAGGCAGGTCTGTCATACAACCATAACAATACGTATTTCTCGGTGACTCTCCCCTATCGCCTTGTGCGCGAACGCATCAACTACAACTGCGCCTCGGTTGACACAACGGCTGTCCGCCGCAAGTGGCTTGTGGAGCCTTCGCTGGTTTTCAACAAGTGGAACAATAAGTTTGAAGTAAGTGCCAGCTATAGCCTTAGCAGTAGCCAACCCGGTATGGAGTCGCTTATGCCTATCGACAACGACATCAATCCGCTTGCACGCCGCATCAACAACCCTAATCTGAAGACATCCATAACGCACAACATTAATAGTTATGTGAGCTTCAACTTCAAGAACAAGAGCAGTCTGTCAATTGCGCTCAATGGCTCGGTGTTTACCGACATGTTAGGCACACGCACCACCTATAATACGCAAACAGGTGCTTACGCCTATATGAGCGACAACGTGCATTCGGGCAACTGGGCCCTCAACCCCTATGTTGTCTATTCTGGCAAACTCGACAAGAAGGGACTGTTTGGCATAGAGACCCGCCTCTCGCTCGACTACACCAAGAGTACCGACTTCGACATAGCCTACGATGCCGACATCAACAACGCAGCCTCCGTATTGAGCCGTGTCTACACATCTATACTGCGCGACTATCTGAAGCTGTCGTTCCAAAAGGGCGACTTAAGCCTGGCTCTCGTTGCCGACGCACAATGGCGCAACTCTACAAGCAATCGCGACAACTTCCAGACGCTTAATGCCTACGACTACAACTACGGCATGACGCTTTCCTATAAGTTGCCGCTCGGCATTCAGCTTGCCACCGACCTCAAGCAATACTCTCGTCGTGGCTACGGCGATAAGTCGATGAACACCGACGACCTCGTGTGGAATGCTTCGCTTGCACGCTCCTTCTGCAAGGGCCGACTCACCCTTACAGCCGAAGGCTTCGACATTCTCCACCAATTGTCCAACACCACATATACTGTGAATGCCCAAGGACGCACAGAAGTATGGCGCAACACCATACCCAATTATGTGATGATGCATGTGGCGTATAAACTGACGAAAATGCCGAAGAAGAAGTAAAAAATTTTGAATTTTGAGTTTTGAGTTTTGAATTGTGCGCTACGCGCATTAGGAATTGTTCAATGTTGAATTGAGATTTCCTAAATCAAAATTCTTGCTTTGGCAAGCAGTTGAGGATTGACCCGAAATAATTCGCATTAACATACTCAAATCCTTGTGCTTCTCTCCATAAATAATATAGCCCACCGCTGATTCAGACGGTGGGCTATATAAATTAATGTTTGTCGTGCATTTTCTTCGACGTCATTTTGTATACCAATGTGCCGCCGTTCATGATGGCAGCATGGTCGATGTAGTTCTTTGAGATCTTCTTAGCCATGCTCCTAATGCCAAGGTTTCTTATCTCAATGGCGACCTTGCTCCTCGTCAGGCTAAAGATGCCGGTTATGCAGGTATCGACTATGAGGATGTGGTTCTGAAAGATAATCCTTCATGGATAAAAGAGGCTCGCAAGCTTGGACTCATAACCAATGTCTGGACGGTTGATGACACGGCAGATATTAAATATTTCTTCAAGCAAGGTGTCGACTTTGTTACCACCAACGAACCTGTTAAAGCAAAGGCTCTTTAAATTATAATATAAACATCAACCAAGGTTGCTTATTCTTAAAATGTTAGGAATTTGCAACCTTATTTTTTTTGTATGGTTTAATCCCCACGCATCATGATTTTAACTTCATATTAATCTTTCTATTATACTTTTGCAACAACGATCATTTACTTTTGCAATCGGAAAGAACAGAGCTTATGAAGAAGAAATTGATTCCATTGTTGTTGCTTCTTCCATTGCAATTCCTGCTCGCTATGTATGGCAGGGATAGCCAGAAGGAGCAATCGCGCGTTGTGATTATTGCCATCGATGGTTTAAGATGGCAAGAGGTGTTCGAGGGCGCCAAACGTGATAGTTTGATGCCGTTTCTCTGGGAGATGGGTAATAAAGAGGGTTGCTTGATAGGCAACCGACATAAGAAATCGAAGATGGAAGTTGCCAACGGCATATGGAAATCGTATGCTGGTTATAGCGAAATGCTTTGTGGAGTTACCGACGATGAGCACATCTTCGACAATAGAAAGAAATTGAATCCTAACCGCTCTGTATTAGAACTTGCTAATGCCTGTTCTGAATATAAAGACGAGGTGGCAGCAGTAGCAAGTTGGGATGTTGTTCCATATATCTTGAATTATCGTCGCAGTCAATTGCCTGTCGACTACAAGTCGTGCCATATGGTGAGTGCTCAAGTAAGATGCGACAGCGTGACTCTAAACCGTGCCTTGAATACTCTTGGCGAAAAACATCCTAAGCTACTGTTCGTAGAGTTTTGCGAAACCGACTTCTATGGTCATCATGGAAAATGGAATGAATACTTAAATGCGGCTCATCAAAACGATGCGTTTATTCGTAAGCTATGGCAATATTGCCAAAACGATGAGTTCTATAAGGGCAACACCACCTTTATTATTACTTGCGACCATGGCAGAGGCGAGAGCCTTGGCTTACATATCAATCGTGGCGAAGTAGACCACACAGCATCATGGACGGAACATGGACAGCATATTGCCGGTAGCAATCAAACATGGCTCGTAGCTTTTGGCAAAGATATTCAGCATTTGGGCGAGGTAGAAGGTGGCAAAACCATTTACACCAAGCAGATAGCTCCAACCATAGCCCACATATTGAATGTGCCATTCACTAATGGCGACGAGCAAGTTGCCACACCAATATATAAGATACTAAAGCAAGCAAATTAAAATAATAACCATTATATACTTTTTTATTATGATAGGATTGTTCAACGAATGTTTTCCGCCAGTAATGGATGGCGTGTCGCTGACAGTAAGCAATTTGGCTCGCTGTTTTTATCAACAAGGCAAAGATGTAGCTGTTGTTACAGCCGAAATGCCAGGTCTTGACGAGTCAAAATACCCATACCACATTTATCAATATAGCTCATTCCCTGTTCCTGGTCGTCGTCCTTATCGCTATGGATTTCCATTCCTCGACTTTAAATTCCAAAAGCAGTTTGCAGCAAACAATTTCGAAATATTCCATGCTCATTGTCCATTCTCATCTGGCGAGTTTGCATTTAAAACGGCACGAAAAATGGGCATTCCTATAGTTGCAACCTTTCATTCCAAATATCGCGACGACTTCAAGTGTGTGGTTCCCAACAAAGCCGTTGTCGACTATCTTGTTAGCAAGGTGGTGAAGTTTTATGAGAGTGTAGATGAGGTTTGGGTGCCTCAGCTTTCTGTGGGCGAAACCCTGCGCGAGTATGGCTATAAGGGACACTTCGAGGTGGTAGACAATGGATCTGAATTTGCTGACTATCCATATTCCGACAGCATGAAACAGGCAGCCAAAGAAGAACTCTATATAAATAAAACCGAGCCTTTGTTGCTATTCGTTGGTCAACATATCTGGGAGAAGAATGTAAAACTCATCATCGAGTCGTTGGCTAAAATCAAAGATGTGCCTTATCAAGCTTTGTTTGTGGGAGATGGTTATGCACGCGATGACATGCAAACCATGGCTAAGAAATTAGGATTGTCAGGAAATAATGATTATCGAAAAGACAAGATAACATTCTTGGGAACAGTTCATTCTCGAGAGTTGATGCAAACCATTTATACTGCCGCCGACCTCTTTCTCTTTCCTTCCATCTACGACAATGCACCATTGGTGGTTAGAGAGGCAGCAGCTTTGCATACTCCATCTATCGTAGCAAGAGGAAGCAATACTGCTGAAATCATACGCGACGAGATAAATGGTTTCTTAGCTGATAATGATGTCAATGCCTTTGCCAACAGGCTACGCTATATTTTGGAGCGACCAACCATCATCTCTAATGCAGCATCTGGCGCTGCCAAAACGCAGACAAGATCATGGAGCGACATAGCTATAGAAGTTATTGATAGATACCAACATTTAATTGACAGACAACAAAATAGACTTGCCATTTAGCCGTTAAATATGATTTAGGTATAGTCTAACGATTAGCATATTATGAAGAAGTGGCATTTATGGCTTGCAGCTTCAATCGGACTTGTGGTAATAGCAGGGATGATGATTCGGGAGTTTGATATTAACACATTGAGCAAAATACGATTATCCTCCACCTTCTTTCTCGGTATAGGATTAGCCGTGGTGCTCTTTGTTATTCAAAATCTTATGTTTACTCTACGCTATCAGCATCTATGCCAGCATAAACTATCACTCTGGCAGAGCTTTCGTGTAAATGTGCTTTGCGAGTTTACCTCGGCAGTAACGCCTTCGGCAGTAGGCGGAAGCGGTTTGGCATTCGTATATCTAAATCGTGAGGGTGTTTCCATGGGACGAAGTATCTTTACCATGTTTGCGGCCCTGCTTGCCGATGAGGCATTCTTAGCAATAAGCAGTTGCATCCTGTATCTGCTAGTACCGTCATCCATGCTGTTTTGCATGGCAAATGGCGAAGGCTCTGTGGTAGCATCGAGCGAATGGATAAAGGGTGGCATACAGATTATCTTCCTTGGTAGCACTATCATTGTAGCTCTTTGGACATTCTTCCTATACCTGTTTTTATTACATCGTCCGCAGCTCTTAGGATGGGTACTTAAAGCATGTTGCAAGATGCCATGGCTAAAGAAGTTTCTGCCACGCGTAGAGAAATTCTCTGCCGATATGAACCTTGCCTCACAAGAAGCTAAACTCGAAGGACGACGATTTTGGCTACAACTAATGGGCTACACCACCATAGGGTGGGCTTCGAGGTTTGCCATCGTAGTATCCATACTCATAGCTTTCTGCTGCCATGGCAATATGCTTGTAGCATGGTGTCGACAATGGGTGATGTGGATGATATCCATATTGAGTCCTACGCCAGGAGGAAGTGGTGTGGCAGAACTAATGTTTCGCCTTTATTATGCTGATTTCTTGCCCGACGCCTCTGTCGTCATTCTTGCCGCCATGCTTTGGCGAGCCATCTTCTATTATCCATTCTTGGTGATGGGAACTATTGTGCTACCAAAATGGATAGGACAGAAATTTAATAAGTAGGAATTCCTATATTACTCTAAGTTTGCGTCTTACGGCAGAAAGGTTAAAAACGTTAATAGAATAATCTTATGGAAAAGATAACATTACCTTTGCATATAATTTCAACAATATAAAAACAATAAGAATTATGATTAGATTAAATGTCTTTTTCGAGAAAAAAGAGGATGTAAAGGCTGAGGAAATCAATGCCTTGTGCAAGGAGTTAGTAGAAAAGTCGTTGAACGACAACGGCAATGTTGCATACGACTATTTCGTTAGTGGCACTCGCAATGGTGTTATGATGATTTGTGAAACATGGCAAAACGAAGATGTGCTGAAAGTCCATATGGCAACCGAGCATTTTACCACTTTGGTACCAAAAATAGAAGCCTTGACCAAGAGCGGATTAAAACTTGAGCAGTTTGCGTTCTAAACGACAAAATTGTTTAATAACAACAATAATTATAATAACGACAATCATTGACAATAATAGACAATACCTTGTTTGATAATATTTATACCATATTCTCAATAATTGTATTTGATCGTCAGTTTTGTCGTTATTATTTGAAAGTCTTTTGTTTTTTATCAGCTATTGCATTTAGCAAATACAAATATTGCGGTGATGTAGATAACAACAAACCATAGGCAACCCCTCAGTACGAGTTTGGTGCTTCGTTTTGCCGATGATGCTACAGAATTCTTGTTTTTGATGATTAAGCCCGTTGTGTTTTGTATTACCTCTTCAGGCACACCTTCCAGCAATAGCGGAATAAGCTCCTTATACCTACGGCGCTTAGCCTCTGTGAAATAGCCATCCTTCTGCGATTGGCTCCAAGCCTTTTCTATAGCATTCTCGTATGCCACCAAGCTTTTGGCAAGGTCTACGCACAGAGCCGTAAGCTCTTGACTATTACACACGACATCAGCAGGCACAGCCTTTCTTAGTTCGATAAAAGCCTGCTCTTGTTTTATGACATCGTCAAACATCAAGTTTTGTCTCATCAGCTTTTTCATAAAAAGCATAAGTTCTATGGCATATTTGAGGTAGAAGCTATACACATCATTCGTCAGCTCAGGGTCTAAAGCCATAGCCTTTTTGCCATACGTGATGGCCTCTGAAACCCTAAGGTCAGACGGAAAACTGGCAACCTGACCTATTGCCTGCATTTTCATATACCATGCTTGCGCACAAGTCATATCTATTTCTAATGCCTTTGACGCATATTCATAAGCCTCTTCACCATTCTTGACGTCGTAGGCAATATCTGCCAATTTCAGATATTTCTCTATTTCAGTTGATTCCATTGTCGTTTGTTTTTAGCTATTATTCTACAAAAATACAATATTTATTAGAATATTTCAACCAAACGTGGAAAAACTTTGCGTATAGGAATTATTTTATATATTCTTTACCATCGATACTCAATATGCGAGCTTCGCCCTGAGTAGAGAGAGGTTCGTATACCACGACTTCTACATGCTTGTTGTTATTATCGATGCAATCAAAGCGGTAGTTTATACCTGCCACAACCTGACGTGATACTTTTAGTGGCTTTAGTTGTAGTTTGCTATGCGATAGAACTGCAACTCTGAAAATAGAATCGTCTTCGGCTGTCAGCTTAGAACTTTTACTATACGCACCTACCATCTGCGGCTTGTTTGTGCCTGTGCAAGATATCATTCCAATGATAATGGTTCCTAATACAAATGTTTTAATAGTGTTCATGTCTTTATAAAATAATGTGTTTCTATTTCTATTAAATGCACTATAAGGTAAAATCTTGCCTAACAATCATCTTTTATTTTCGCAAATAAGCATAAATATTCAACTATAAATGAAAAACCGCACACATTCTCGTTGCTATTGCGTAGAGAATGTGTGCGGTTTTTCTATATACACTGTGGATTAATACCATTGAACGGCGTTGCTATATCCGCTTCGCTTGTCGTATTTCAGAGCATCGGTGAGGGTGGCGGCATTGCATCGGAAGCTGAAGTTATAGCTTGTGTATGGTGCAAGCACAACAGAGCAGCTCATATTGAAGCAATGGAGGTCGCGCTGCAATGAGGCTGTGGTCATAGACATTTTCTTGTATTCGAAGTCGTAGCCAGAAGAGAAACTGATGTTCCATCCCTCGCTCAATCGCAGGTTGCCACTTATGTTTAGGGTTTGAGTAAACTTATACGGATAGCGCATAGTCTTGGTGTTGAACTTGCCGCTTGTATTCTCGCGCATGGTGATACCATAGCCGAAAGTCATAGACCAAGGCATAGAGAAAGCCATGTAGCCATCGCCGTCGGTTTCGGCAAGAACACCCTTCTTCTTGTCCTTTGCACCACGCTGAGCCTGTATCATATCGTCGTCGACATTGCTTTCGATGTCGGTATCCATACCTTCTTCGTCGTCTTTGTTTCTTTTGCCATCTTTCTCATCGTCCTTGTCGCCATGACCGAACCATTTACGCAGTTGCTCTGGGCTAAGGGTGAAGGAGATGTTTTGCGACATACCCTGGAAACGACCGAAGCGTCCGCGGCTATACTCGGTATGTGTGCCTACGTATGGTTTGCCATTCTCGTCGAGGTCGTAGGCGTAGGTGGCAAATACGGCATTCATGTTGAATGTATATTTCTTCCACCACTTTAAGCGGAGGCGTACGGAAAGGTCGCTCAACGGACGAACCTTGGCTGCCATGTTGTACGACATAGAAGCGCCAAGCTCGTCGATGATGCTTAGCTTGCGGTAGCCAGTGGAATCCTTGTCGCTACGCACTTTCATCTCGATATTGTTGGAGATATCCCACGATATGCTACCTGTTTTGCCCTTGCCAGGAACACCGTAGAGGGAGTTCTGATAAGGAGAATATTCCACTAACGACACATTGCCATTGGCATCGGTCTTCAGATAAGAATCGTAGTAGCCATAGTGGCTTGTGCTGAAGTCTGGAGCGTAGCTGAAGCTAACCTGTGGGGTGAACACGTGGCGCACGGCAACAATCTTGTCGCCAAAGAGTTTGCGGTTAGGAACATAGAAACCATAAAGCTTAGTGCTTGCCGAGAGGCTGAGGTTCCAGTTGTAAACGTTGTGGAAACCATAGGTGGTGTCGCAAAGTTCACGTTGGTTGGCTTCGTCCCATGAGCGTGTAACCTTATTGGTGTACATGCGGTCGGTGAAATTGAACGAAGGGCTAACGTTGATTACGTCAAACAACATGAAGTTGCCGCTGATAGGTATGTTGTGTTGCATACCGTTGCGCCAATCCTTTATGAGGTTGCTATTCATGAGCTGGTCTTCCTTGGTGCTGATAGAGTTAGACAAGTGGCCTGTATAGCTCATAGAAATTTTCTCGTACCAGCGCTCTTTGCCCACAGCATGTTTGCGGCGGAAAGGATAGAAACGCGAGAGCGATATGTTGAGGTCGGGCAGAGTCATGGCGATAGAAGAGTCGCGCATGTTTTGCGAGAGGTTGGCAGTAGAGCTCAACGACAGTCCGATGCTTGAGAATGTGGTGCTCCAGCTAACAGAAGAAGTACGTGTGCTCTGCGTCATGGTCTGCGGATTGTAGAGCGAATTGAGGTTGTTGCGCTCATAGCTTGTAGATGCGAAGTTTACGCTTGCCGAGAGTGTGCTGAAAGGATTAGCTTTAGCATCCTGGCGGTGGCTCCATTGCAACTTAAAACTTTTCTGCTCTTGGAAATCAGGCATACCCTTGTCGCCAGTCTTTGTGTCTTGGTATGAGAAATAGAAGCTGCCTGAGAATTTGTATCGTTTGCGATAGTTGCTGGCTGCAGAAAGTCCCCATGAACCCTTGGTATATATTTCGCCCAAGAGTTTTAGGTCGCATTTATCGCTCAACGCAAAGTAATATCCACCGTCACGAAGATAGAATCCACGACTGTTTTCATCGCCATAGGTAGGCATGATGAAACCAGAAGAATAGCTCTTAGAGAATGGGAAGAAACCATAAGGAATGGCTAATGGCAATGGCACATCTGCCACCACGAGGTAGGCAGGACCAAACACTACATCCTTGCCAGGGCGCACTTTGGCTCTCGACAAAGCTATGTAGAAGTCGGGATGTTCGGCATCGCAAGTGGTATAGCGACCATGCTGCAGGAATATTTCGCCCTTGGCATTTCGCTTACTCAGTTGTGAGGTCAAGAAACCGTCCTCTTGCTGCGTCTTCACATTTTGTATCAAGCCCTTCTTGGTCTTGAAGTTGAAAGCCATGGTGTCGGTATTATAGGTGTCGTTGCCCATGGTGAAGACAGGCTTTCCTTTGAGTCCGTCTTCTTCGGTAGAGTCTGGAGAGCCTGTGGCGTGAACCAAGCTGCTGTCGAGGCTCATATAAATTTTGTCGCTCTCAAGGTTCATGTTCTCATAGTCGACCTTCGACGAGCCAAAAAGGAATGCGGTATTTGATGACGCATCGTAGATTATAGAGTCGTTGGCAGAATATTCTACAGGTGCATCAATACCATTTTTGCGTTGACGGTTTAGAGAGTCGAGATGTATGGAGTCGTCTATCTGTTTGTTGTGATGGTAGACGGCAAGTTGCAGGGAGTCCATGCCTATGGTGTCGGACATGGATTTATTGTCGGCGATGGCCATGGAGTCGCTGACGGCTGCAGAATCCTTCATAGCTACGGAGTCCTTAGCCAAGCGTTGCTTCTGAGCTCGTTGGCCAAAGGGCATACCATTGCTTGCAAGCATGAAGATGCTTGCCATGAGGATTATGGCTATCGTGGTATGTTTTCTCATAAATATTATTCAAACTTTGCTGCCCAGTTTTTGAATCTCTCTACACCTTCAGAGCCAAATTTCTCAAGGCTATGAATGGCTTGCTCGAGAGTTTTCTCACGGTCGAGGTGTGTCTTGCTGAAGAATTTGTCAGCATAACAGATTATCTGTTCCTCTATAGTCTCAGGAAGGAAATCCTGATGTGGCAGGGGCAACTGCCTTTCTTCTATCTGTTGTTTGGTGATGCCTGCGCCAGTATGTCGTTCGCACACACGAGCATGGCGATCGTAGCCTTCTGCTCTTAGCAAGTTGGCGCCTATGCGACCATGACAGAGGTATGGTTCGGAGCCAAAACAATGTATGCCAGGAGCATCACATTTGAATATGCCGATGTCGTGGAGCATAGCAGCTTCCTCTACAAATTGGCGGTCGGCATTGAGTTCGGGATGTAACGAAACAATCTGTAGCGCTTTTTGCGCTACAGATTGGCTATGAGTGATGAGGATGGTGCGTAGGGCATCATCCTCAGGATAATACTTATCAATAATTGCTTGATAATTCATTTATTTAATGTTTAGTTTGTAATGTTTAGTGTTTAATTTGTAGTGTTTAATTTATAGTGTTTAGTTTGTAATG
>ERZ869991.426-NODE-426-length-14497-cov-4.982247_pt1 | contig 14497 bp, 9 predicted proteins | sample MGYA00520862_ERZ869991 | MGnify/ENA primary metagenome ERZ869991 (study PRJEB32232, sample SAMN07284978) | human gut metagenome | biome: human-associated habitat; material: feces | host: Homo sapiens | place: Tanzania | collected 2014-08-11 ...
AAATAATACAGCTTGCCGTCAATGGAGCGCAGACCGGTGACCTTTTTGTTGGTGTCCTGCGCGTAGTAGTAGGTCTTGCCGTTCTCGGTGCGCCAGCCGGAGTAGGCGGGTTCTTCTTCCTTGTCTGTGATGCCGAACAGCCAGTTGAACAGCCACCGGAAAAAGCTGTTTTCATCGCTCAGGTCGATGCACTGTGCTTCGGCATCCTCCAGTGCGCCGGAATCCAGCGCCTGCTGGATCTGCTCCGGGGTCAGCAGCACGCTGTCCTCCGGGGTGTGCTGGGCGGCGGTATCGTTCTGGGGGGTGCCGTCCGCTGCGGGTGCCTGCGGATCCTGCGCGGCCAGTTCCGGGGTCTCTTCCAGCAGCAGTGTGGGAGAGTTTTCCTCTTCCAGTGCGGTATCCTCAGCGGGCTGCGCCGGTGCTTCGGCAGCTTCTTCCGGTGCAGCCGGTTCAGCTTCGGCTGTTTGCGTTTTTTCTGCCTGCACCGGGGCGGGCGCAGCCTGCTGCGCGGTGCTTTCCGCCGCCTGCTCTGGGGCGTCCGGGGCGGTGGTCGCTGTGCTCTCCGCTGCCGGGGCAGGGTCAGCTGCTGCCGGGCTGCTTGCCTGCGGCGTCCCGGCGGTGATGTGGGGCACGACTGCGCCCACGGTCAAAGTCTCCGGCTGTGCAGACAGCAGGGTCGTTGCCCCTGCGCCGCCCACAGCCAGAACCAGCGCCATGGTCAGCGCTGCAACGGCAGCTGCCGCCTTGCGGCGGGCTGTGCCGGATCGGTCAAATCGTTTTTTCATCTGTCGTCTCTGCCTCCGAATCTCCCGGTGGTGCAGCGCTGTGCTGCACCGGGTCTTTGCCCCTTGCCCGGGGCGGGCCTGCTTTTATTCCACGCCGCCCATGGGTTCAGGATAAAAAGGACGGCGGATGATAACTTTACTCTTCCTCTAGTATACACCCGCACGCGGGGAGCAGTCAACGGCACAGCGGGCTTCCTTACAAATTCTCCACCGGGGCAGTGTGTCGGAAAATGTTCCAAATGGAATACGTTCCGGCAGGGCAGAACATTGCACAAAGCCGAAATTTCACATTTTTTCCAGCAACCTCTTGCTGTCTTGACAGGTGTATGGTATGATACAGGGCATACGTTTGTAACCTTAACGATCTGTTTTGGATAGAAAGGCAAGTTTTATGTCGAAGCTGAAAGAATTTTTGGCGCGGAAGGATATCGTCATCACTCCGCAGCGTTACCTCATTGACGCGCTGGGCGCAATGGCACAGGGCCTGTTCGCCAGCCTGCTGATCGGCACCATCATCAAGACGGTGGGCCAGCAGACCGGTCTTGCCCTGCTGGTGGATCTGGGCGGCTACGCCACTGCCATGAGCGGCCCCGCCATGGCGTGCGCCATCGGCTGGGCACTGCATTGCCCGCCGCTGGTGCTGTTCAGCCTGATCACCGTGGGCTACTCGGCCAATGCGCTGGGCGGCGCAGGCGGCCCGCTGGCCGTGCTCATCATTGCCATTGTGGCAGCAGAGCTGGGCAAGGCTGTGAGCAAGGAGACCAAGGTGGATATCCTTGTCACCCCGCTGGTGACCATTTTTGCGGGCGTCGGGCTTTCCATGCTCATCGCCGCCCCCATCGGTGCAGCCGCAAGTCAGGTGGGCACCCTGATCATGTGGGCCACCGAGCAGGCTCCGCTGGTCATGGGCATTCTGGTGTCGGTCATCGTGGGCGTGGCGCTGACCCTGCCCATCTCCTCTGCCGCCATCTGCGCCGCACTGGGTCTGACCGGCCTTGCTGGCGGCGCTGCCGTGGCAGGCTGCTGCGCCCAGATGGTGGGCTTTGCCGTGATGAGCTACAAGGAGAACGGCGTGGGCGGCCTTGTCAGTCAGGGTCTGGGCACCAGTATGCTGCAGATGGGCAACATCATCAAGAACCCCCGCATCTGGATCGCCCCCACGCTGGCCAGTGCCATCACCGGCCCGCTGGCTACCTGCCTGTTCCACTTTGAGATGAACGGCGCAGCGGTCTCCTCCGGCATGGGCACCTGCGGTCTGGTGGGTCAGATCGGCGTTTACACCGGCTGGGTCAGCGACATTGCCGCCGGTACCAAGGCTGCCATCACCCCCATGGACTGGGCTGCCATGGTGCTGCTGTGCTTTGTGCTGCCCGCCGTGCTCAGCGTGGTGTTCTGCGAGGTGGAGCGCAAGCTGGGCTGGATCAAGGAAGGCGATTTGAAGCTGAACTAAATAGTTATAGTTAAACCACCGGAGCATCTGCGGATGCTCCGGTGGTTTTGTTTGCAGAGGGTTTATCCTCTCCGAAAACCCATGAAAAAATACACTCAGATTGCATAAAATACGCATATATTTAAAAATATTTGCATAAAGATACAGATTAAACCAAAAGAAAAGCGAAACGGGCGCTATGTTTGGCAGTTTTTAGCATTGACGGAAAACCCGCGCTGCGTATAATAAAAGCATCAACCGCAAACGAAAGACAGAGGATGCGAAGGGAAATGCGCATCAGAGAACAAAAGTGTATTTTTATTAAAGGAGCGCGTTTATCATGAAAAAGGAAAACATCAAAAAAGTTGTGCTGGCTTACTCCGGCGGTCTGGATACCTCCATCATCATTCCCTGGCTGAAGGAAAACTACAACAACTGCGAGGTCATCGCTGTTTCCGGTGACGTAGGTCAGGGCACCGAGCTGGACGGTCTGGAAGAAAAGGCCAAGGCTACCGGCGCATCCAAGCTGTATGTGCTGGACCTGAAGAAGGACTTTGTGGAGAACTACATCTTCCCCACCCTGAAGTTCGGCGCAAAGTACGAGGACTACCTGCTGGGCACCAGCTTTGCACGTCCGTGCATCGCCAAGGCACTGGCAGACATCGCCATCAAGGAGGGTGCAGATGCCATCTGCCACGGCTGCACCGGCAAGGGCAACGATCAGGTGCGTTTTGAGCTGACCCTCAAGGCCTTCTGCCCGGATATGGCCATCATCGCTCCGTGGCGTGAGTGGGATATCAAGAGCCGTGACGAGGAGATCGACTACGCCGAGGCGCACCACATCCCCCTGAAGATCAACCGCGAGACCAACTACTCCAAGGACAAGAACCTGTGGCACCTGAGCCACGAGGGTCTGGATCTGGAGTGCCCCGCCAACGAGCCCCAGTACAATAAGCCCGGCTTCCTGGAGCTGGGTGTCAGCCCCGAGCAGGCACCCGATGTGCCCACCTATGTGACCATCCACTTTGAAAAGGGCATCCCCACCGCCGTGGACGGCAAGGAGATGGGCGCTGTGGAGCTGGTGGAGTACCTGAATAAGCTGGGCGGCGCAAACGGCATTGGTCTGCTGGACATCGTGGAGAACCGTCTGGTGGGCATGAAGAGCCGCGGCGTGTACGAGACTCCCGGCGGTGCCATCTTGTACAAGGCCATCGACGTGCTGGAGACCATTACGCTGGATAAGGAAAGCTCTCACTTCAAGGCACAGCTGGCACAGAAGTACGCCGACATCGTGTACAACGGCCAGTGGTTCACCCCGCTGCGCGAGGCACTGGATGCCTTTGCCGACAGTCTGGAAAAGACCGTGACCGGCGATGTGAAGCTGAAGCTCTACAAGGGCAACATGATCAACGCCGGCGTCACCTCTCCGTACACCCTGTACGACGAGCAGACCGCTTCCTTCGGTGAGGACGAGGACTACAATCAGGCCGATGCCGCAGGCTTCATCAACCTGTTCGGCCTGTCCATCAAGGAGCGCGCAAAGCTGTCCAAGAGCTGGCCGGAGGTCAAGTAACCGCAACATTTTCGACTGCGTGTGTTTTCACACTTTCACACGCGGGTTCTCACACCGGCATCGTTGCCGGCGGCACCGCCGCAGGAGCGTTTTCCCCTGCGGCGGCTTTGCCGTTTTTATAAGGAGTTTATATTATGGCAGAACAACTCTGGAAGGGTCGGTTTTCCAAGGCGGTGGACAGCCGCGTCAACGACTTCAACTCCTCCATCCGCTTCGACCAGCGGATGATCGCGCAGGATATGCGCGGCAGCGGCGTCCATGCCGCCATGCTGGCACGGCAGGGCATCATCTCGGAGCAGGACTGCACGGATATCCTCAGCGGTCTGGCTTCCATCGCGGACGATCTGTCCAGCGGTGCGCTGACCATCGACCCCGCCGCCGAGGACGTGCACACCTTTGTGGAGCAGACCCTGACCGCCCGCATCGGGGATGCGGGCAAGCGGCTGCACACCGGCCGCAGCCGCAACGATCAGGTGGCGCTGGATATCCGCCTGACTTTGCGGGATTACAGCAAAACTTTGCAGGCTTACATCGTGGAGCTGGTGCGGGTGCTGTGCAAAAAGGCTGCGGAGAATACCGCCGCCGTCATGCCCGGCTACACCCACTTGCAGCGTGCCCAGCCCATCACCTTTGGCCATGCGCTGATGGCCTACGCTTCCATGCTGCTGCGCGACCTCGACCGTTTTGCGGACGCCACCGCCCGCATGGACAGCCAGTGCCCGCTGGGCTCTGGCGCTCTGGCAGGCACTACCTACCCGCTGGATCGGGATTTCACCGCCGAAAAGCTGGGCTTTGCCGCCCCCTGTGCCAACAGTCTGGACGGCGTGTCCGACCGTGATTTCTGCATCGAGCTGGCAAGCGCCATCTCCATCTGCATGATGCACCTGTCCCGCCTTTCGGAGGAGATCATCCTGTGGTGCAGCTGGGAGTTCAAGTTTATTGAACTGGACGATGCCTTTACCACCGGCTCGTCCATCATGCCCCAGAAGAAGAACCCCGACGTCACCGAGCTCATCCGCGGCAAGACCGGCCGCGTGTACGGCGATTTGAACACCCTGCTGGTGATGATGAAGGGTCTGCCGCTGGCCTACAACAAGGATATGCAGGAGGACAAGGAAGCCATCTTTGATGCAGTGGATACCTTGGAGCTCTGCCTCAAGACCATCACCCCCATGCTGGATACCATGAAGACCCTGCCCGCCAATATGCGCCGCGCCGCCGCAAAGGGCTTTATCAACGCCACCGACTGCGCCGACTACCTGACCAAGAAGGGGATGCCCTTCCGGGATGCCTACAAGCTGACCGGCTGCATGGTGTCGGACTGCATTGCCGCCGACAAAACGCTGGAGGAGCTGACCCTGACCCAGTTCCAGACCTACAGCCCGCTGTTCGGGGCCGATATCTATGATGCCATCGACCTTGTGCACTGCTGCGAGGGACGCACCAGCTACGGCGGGCCCAGCGCCGCCAGTGTCCAGCGCCAGATCGCGCTGGCAACGGCGCGGCTGGACGCATGGGAGGAGGAAAACGCATGAAGGTAAAGGTATTTATTGATGGCTCTTCCGGCACCACCGGCCTGCGCATTGCCGACCGTCTGGCCGAACGGCCGGAGATCGAGCTGCTGTCCATCTCTGCCGAGGGGCGCAAGGATGTGCACGAGCGGGCAAAGGTCATCAATTCTGCCGACCTTGCCTTCCTCTGCCTGCCGGATGCAGCTTCTAAAGAAGTCATGCCCCTGCTGCGCCCGGACGTGAAGGTGCTGGACACCTCCACCGCCTTCCGCACCGACGCCGCATGGGACTACGGCTTCCCGGAGCTGAAGGGACAGAAGGCAAAAATTCAGAGCTCTTACCGCGTGGCGGTGCCCGGCTGCTATGCCAGCGGCTTTATCAGCATTGCCCGCCCGCTGGTGGAGCTGGGGCTGGTGGCAAAGGACTATCCCTTCAGCTGCACCGGCATCTCCGGCTACTCCGGCGGCGGCAAAAAGATGATCGCGGACTACGAAAGTCCCGACCGCCCGGCGCACAGCAAGCTGGATGCGCCCAAAAGCTACGGCCTGAGCCTTGGTCACAAGCACCTGCCGGAGATGCAGAAGATCAGCGGTCTTGCGCACACGCCGATGTTCGTGCCGGTGGTGTGTGACTACTACTGCGGGATGCAGGTACTGGTGCCGCTGGATCTTGGCCTTGCGGGCACCACTGCCGAAGCCGTGGCTGCCGCCCTTGCGGACTACTACAAGGACGCCGCCACCGTCAAGGTGCACGGCCTGAACGAGCCGCTGCCGGAAAACGGCCTGTACTCCAATGCCATGGCGGGCACCGACCGCATGGAGCTGTACCTGACCGTGAACGCCGCCGGAGATCAGATGATGCTGGTCTCGCTGTTTGATAATCTGGGCAAGGGCTCCTCCGGTGCCGCCGTCCAGTGCATGAACCTGATGCTGGGTCTGGAAGAGACGAAGGGTTTGGAATAAACTTGTTTTTCTTTGTGGGAAAGGAAAATCGTTATGCAGTATAAGGAAGTTGCGGGCGGCATCTGCGCGCCCAAGGGTTTTGCCGCCGCCGGTGTCCATTGCGGCATCCGGGCAAATCACAGCGAAAAATACGATCTGGCGCTCATCAAGGCCGAGGTGCGCTGCGCCGCTGCGGGCGTGTACACCACCAACAAGGTCTGCGGTGCGCCCATCAAGGTGGACCGCGCCCATCTGGCCGATGGCTATGCACAGGCCATCGTGGTAAACAGCGGCAACGCCAACACCTGCGCCGCCAACGGCGTGGCACTGGCCGAGGAGTGCTGTGCACTGGTGGGCAAGGCGCTGAACATTGACGAAAAGGACGTTCTGCCCGCCTCCACCGGCGTCATCGGTCAGCCCATGGTCATCGACCCCTTTGCCCGGGGAATCCCGGCGGCAGCGGAAAAGCTGGCTGCCACCGCGCAGGGCAGCACGGACGCCGCCACCGCCATCATGACCACCGACACCCATAAAAAGGAATACGCCATCCAGTTCGAGCTGGGCGGCAAGGTGTGCACCGTGGGTGCCATCGGCAAGGGCAGCGGCATGATCGCCCCCAACATGGCCACCATGCTGGCGTTCTACACCACCGACGCCGCCGTCTCGCCCGCGCTGCTGGAAAAGGCGCTCAAGACCGTTGTGCCCGGCACCTATAACCAGATGAGCGTGGATCTGGACACCTCCACCAACGATACCCTTATCATTATGGCGTCCGGTCTTGCGGGCAACCCGGAGATCTGCGAGGAGAACGCGGACTACGCCGCCTTTGTGGCAGCGCTGACCGCCATTGCAGAGCACATGTGCGCCGAGCACGCCGGAGACGGCGAGGGTGCTACCCACCTGATCACCTGCGAAGTGACCCATGCGCCCGACCTCAAGACCGCCCGCGCCGTCAGCCGCAGCGTGGTCTGCTCCAACCTGTTCAAGGCGGCGGTCTTTGGCCGCGACGCCAACTGGGGACGCATCCTGTGCGCCATCGGCTACACCCCGGGGGATTTCTCCATTGATAAGGTCTGCGTCTGGCTTTCCAGCAAGGCGGGCGAGGTGTATGTGTGCGAGAACGCCGCTTACCACCCCTACAGCGAGGACGAAGCCGCCAAGGTGCTGGCTGAGCACGATATTCTGGTCAAGGTGGATATGGGCACCGGCGATGCAAGCGCTAAGGCGTGGGGCTGTGACCTGACCTACGACTATGTGAAGATCAACGGCGATTACAGAACCTAATGACCCTCTCAGGCGCTGCGCGCCAGCTCCCCCGAAGGGGGAGCTTTAGAAACAAAAGACAAGCAGCTGAGTTTATTTTATGGAGCAAACGACCCATTCGACAAAAGCTCCCCCCTTCGGGGGAGCTGGCAATGCCGCAAGGCATTGACTGAGAGGGTTCAGAGGAAATCTTATGAAAAACGAAGAAATGGCGCGGCTTTTTTCGGAAGCCACCCCTTATATCCAGAAATACCATGGCAGAACGATGGTCATCAAATACGGCGGCAACGCCATGATCAACGAGACGCTGAAAAACGCCGTGATGAACGACCTTGTCACCCTGACGCTGCTGGGCGTGCGGGTGGTGCTGGTGCACGGCGGCGGCCCCGCCATCAACGAGATGCTCAAGAAGGTGGGCGTGGAGAGCCACTTTGCCAACGGTCTGCGGGTGACGGACGATGCCACCATGGAGATCGTGCAGCAGGTGCTGGCCGGTAAGGTGAACAAGGATCTTGTGGCAAAGCTGCGCGGGCGCGGCGTGGGTCTGTGCGGCATGGACGGCCAGATGCTCCGCTGCACCGAGCTGGACCCCCAGCTGGGGCATGTGGGCGAGATCGTCCATGTGGACGCCACCCTGATCGAAAGCCTGCTGGACGGCGGCTTTATCCCGGTCATTGCCACCGTGGGCATGGACGACCTCGGGCAGGCGTATAACGTCAATGCGGATACCGCCGCTGCGCAGATCGCCATTGCCCTCAAGGCCGAAAAGCTGGTGTCCATGACCGATATCGCGGGTCTGCTGCGGGATAAGGAGGACGAGACCACCCTCATCCCCGAGGTGGAGGTGACCGAGATCGAGGGCTACAAGTCCGCCGGTATCATTGCGGGCGGCATGATCCCCAAGATCGGCGGCATGGCAGATGCCATCTATCAGGGCGTGCACGAGGCAGTCATCATCGATGGCCGCGTGCCGCACTCCATCCTGCTGGAACTGTTCTCCGACCGCGGCTCCGGTACCCGCTTCTACCGCCGCAGCCACCGCGAATAAAAAGATTGCGCAATCGCCGGCGGAAAGCTATAATAAAGGCAACGAATTCCCGCAGCCGCAAGGCTTTGCGCAATCACTCCATGTTACAGGAGGTACACCTATGGATTCTGAAAAAGTCATCAAGCGGGACAACGAGTACGTCCTGCACACCTATAACCGCAGCCCCATCGTGCTGGAAAAAGGGCACGGGCTATACGCCGAGGGCCCTGAGGGACAGAAGTATCTGGACTTCACCAGCGGCATCGGGGTGAACAGCCTTGGCTACTGCGACCTTGCATGGGCAGAGGCCGTGTCCCAGCAGGCACACAAGCTGCAGCACACCTCCAACCTCTACTATACCGCGCCCTGCGGCAAGCTGGCAAAAAAGCTGTGCAAGCGCACCGGCATGAGCAAGGTGTTCTTCGGCAACTCCGGTGCCGAAGCCAACGAGGGTGCCATCAAGGCCGCCCGCAAGTACAGCGCAGACCACTACGGCAAGGACCGCTACAACGTCATCACGCTGGTCAACAGCTTCCATGGCCGCACCCTTGCCACCCTGACCGCCACCGGGCAGGGGGTGTTCCACAACTACTTCGGCCCCTTCAACGAGGGCTTCCAGTACGTCCCGGCGGGCGATATCGAAGCGCTGCGGGAGCTGGTGGACCGCCACACCTGCGCCGTGATGATGGAACTGATTCAGGGCGAGGGCGGCGTGATGGCGCTGGACCCGGAGTATGTGCAGGCTGTGCGCGCTTTGTGCGACGAAAAAGACCTTGTGCTCATCGTGGACGAGGTGCAGACCGGCGTAGGCCGCACCGGCACCTTCCTGTGCTGCGAGCACTATAACCTCAAGCCGGACATCGTCACCCTTGCCAAGGGGCTGGGCGGCGGCTTGCCCATCGGCGCAGTGCTGATGAATGAAAAAGTAGCCGAGGGCATGACCCCCGGCACCCACGGCTCCACCTTCGGCGGCAACCCGGTGGTATGCGCCGGTGCAAACGTGGTGGTGGATCGTCTGGATCAGAGCTTCCTTGCACAGGTCAGCGAGCGCGCCGTACAGCTGCGCACCGGTCTGGCAAAGCTGCCCCACGTCAAGAACATTTCCGGCATCGGCCTGATGGTGGGCATCGAGTTCTTTGACGTGCAGGCTGCGGATGTGCTGGCTGCCTGCCGCGAAAAGGGCTTGCTGGTGCTTACCGCCAAGACCCGGCTGCGTCTGCTGCCGCCGCTGACCGTCTCCGAGCACGAAGTAGACATGGCGCTGGAGGTGCTGGCCGAGGTGCTGGGCACGATGGAGCCGACGGCTCCGAAGGAGCAGGCATGAAAAATCTGCTGAAAATGAGCGACCTTTCCCCCGCCGAGTTGACCCACATTCTGGATGTGGCAGACCAGCTGAAAGCGGACTGCAAGGCAGGCCGCACCGCCCCGCTGCTGGCGGGCAAAAGCGTGGCGCTGCTGTTCTCCAAGGCATCCACCCGCACCCGCACCAGCTTTGAGGTGGGCGTGTACCAGATGGGCGGCCTTGGCAATTACATGAACACCGCCGAATTGCAGGCCGGGCGCGGCGAGCCTTTGCGGGACACCGCCCGGGTGCTGGGGCGCTACTACGACTGCGCCGTCTGGCGCACCTACCGCCAGCGGGACTTGGAAGAGCTGGCGGAGCTTTCCGGCATTCCGGTGATCAACGGCCTTACCGACTACGCCCACCCCTGTCAGGTGCTGGCTGACCTGATGACCATCCGGGAGCGCCGGGGCACGCTGGCAGGGCTGAAACTCTGCTTTGTGGGCGATGGCAGCAACATGGCAAACAGCCTGATCGTGGGCGGCCTTTTGGCGGGGATGCAGGTATCCTGCGTCTGTCCCCCGGGCTACCGCCCGGCAGCGGATGTGCTGATGTTTGCCCACAAATACGGCAATGCCTTCCACCTGACCACCGACCCCGCCGAGGGCCTGCGGGACGCGGACATCGTGGCCACCGCCGCGTGGAACACCACCGCCCCCGGCACTGCCGAGAGCGAGCAGCGTCTGCGGGATTTTGTGGGCTTCCAGCTGACCGGCCGTCTGCTGGAAAACGCAAAGCCGGACGCGCTGGTGCTGCACTGTCTGCCCGCCCACCGGGGCGAGGAGATCTCCACCGCCCTGTTCGAGCAGCACGCGGACGAGATCTTTGACGAAGCGGAGAACCGTCTGCACGTCCAGAAAGCCGTGCTGGCGGTGCTGCTGGCGGGCAAATAAGCGGAAATTATACTTTATTATTGCAGTTCCGAAACGCCTGTGGGCGTTTCGGAACTGCTTTTTTCATGGGAGGATTACCCCCTCAGTCTGCTCACTGCGTTCGCAGCCAGCTCCCCCAAGGGGACGCCTTTGGGCTGTGCCGAAAACTTTATCGCCACCACGAAAGCCGTCCCCTTGGGGAAGGTGGCTTGACGCGAAGCGGCAAGACGGAAGGGGTACTCCCGGGCAAGCGGCATTTGCAGCGCCGCTTTCTGCGAAAGCGCGGCGCTGCGGGGCAGCTGCCGCTCCCGGTTACAGCCCCTCCTGTGAAAATAGCGTTTGGAGCACTCCGCAGAGTGCGACAAACGCGAAATAAAAATAATCTTTCCGCTATTTATGCGCAGAGCGCAGCGGAGCGCATTCTCAATCGTCCACACCTCCCGGGGAACACCCTCTCAGAGGGAGCTGTCAAAACCGTCAGGTTTTGACTGAGGGAGTTTTTATCATGCACTTACAATATACCCCCCCCCCGTATGGTGATTTTGCCCATATTTTTGTACCAAATTTTGGCAGATGCGGCGGGCGAAAATACTTTATTTCCATAAACTTTAGTGTTATACTCAACTTGGCCTTTTGTCCGTTCCGGTTGTTCCGTTTGGGGGAACAGCCGGGCAAATCGATCAACAAAGGAGAGGATATCATGAAAAAACGCATCGTGAGCATGATACTGGCGCTCAGTATGGTGCTCTCCATCCTCCCGGTATCTGCATTTGCAGATGCTGGGGCGTCTGCTGCGGCAGCAGAGACGACAGCTGCCGGTACGAACGAGGAAACAACAAATTCCGTCGTTACGATCAAGATCGGCGCGGACGGTCTGCCCGAAGAGAAGTCCGGCACTGGCTGGAGCTGCAGCGAATCCGGTCTCTCGCTGACCATCACCGGCGTTGAAAATGCAAAGACAGAGTACATTCTGGACGGCGAGTACAACTGGAATGTGGCCATCACAAATTCCGGCAATGAAGTATATCTGCTGGACGGCGTGGTCGATGGTCAGCTTTGGGTCGGCAACCCGAATGCCTGTGTTCTGGGCGGCAGCTACGCCAAAGCAGTGCTGGAAAACGGTACCATTGACGGCGGCACCTACGGTAAGCTGACCGAGAACGGCGGCAGCGTCAAGGGCGGCTACTTCAAGGATATTTCCGGCCTGAAGTCTGCTACGCAGCAGCAGGCACACAAGCTGAGCCTGCCGGAGGGCTGCACCCTGAACGGCCAGCCGGTGACCGGGGATGTGTATATGCTCAAGCAGTATAGCGAGCACAGCCTGAAGCTGGAGGTGCAGTACGCCCCCGGCTGCGTTGCATGGGCGGCAGCAATCGGTGGCACGTCCGGCGTCACCTCCCTGCCTGTAGGTATCAGCAACGTCTCCTTGAACGGCTGTGCCACGATTTCCATCAGTGCAGACGGTACAACGATCTCTGCCGAGGTCAGTATGTTCCCGCCGCTTTCAGAGAGCAACGCACCCATAGCACTGACTCCGATCCCGTCTATGGACAAGGAACTGAGTTTTACCGGTGAGGGTACGCCCGATGTGAACGGTGTGCCCTGTGTGTACAGTCTGGACGAGGATAGAAGCAAGGTCTGCGTATACTTTGGCAAGGGCTGGACTTATACCTGCTACCCCAATATCGCCAGTGTGACCGGAGAACTGAAGCTCGGGGATCAGGGCGGTAATGTGATCAATTTCAGCCATCTGAGCGCAGTGCCCATCAACTGCTATATCGAGCTTTCGAATGCTACCGTGATCGGCGGCATCATCCGTCATGCTAACTTCAAAAATGTCACGATCGAGGGCGGCACCTTTGATTACCTCTACTGCGCGGGCAATTGCACCATTTCCAATGTAGTGGCCCAGAGCTTCGAGTGGGATGGCGGCGTCCTTGCCATTTCCGACACCGTTCTGTGCAAGCTGTCTGGCAACGGCATAGAGAATGCGCTTGCCGATGGCCAGAAGCTCAGCAAGCTGACCGTGCGCAACGGCGGTGTGACTGCGGTCAACGGCAGAGACCTGCCCAGTTCTGTCAATACCATCTATCTGGTGGGCAATGCCAGCGCAGAGCTTACCCTGAACACCGATGTATACAGCATCAACGAGGATACAGATCTCAGAAAATACAATGCCTCTGCCGAGGGCAATGTACTGCATATCACCGGCAACAACGATGGCAATGAGATTCTGGTAAACAAGCCTGACGATCCCAGCAACCTCAAGCCCCTGAGCATTACCGATAAGGGTCTGCCCGACCTGACCGAGGTGACCCCGCATTCCTTGAACCAGGATGGTGTGACCGGCGATATCTATGAGGGTCTTGGCTGGCAGTACCTTGTGGTCGAGTATGGTTATAGAACGATGTCGGTGCTTATCCTCACCAGCCCCGATGGCAGCAGCCCGGTGGATCTGACCTCGGATACCATCAACCCCTATCATAAGGCCATTGCTTCCGATCAGATCATACTGACGGATGTGACGGTTGCTGGTATTCAGGCTGGCGCGCCTATTACCGCCCAGAACGCCATTATTGAGGGCGGCACTTTCCAGAAGGCTGTCCACGCGGATGAAAACAGCAGCATCACCGGCGGCACCTTCCAGGAGAGCGTCGAAGCTAATGGAACCATCGCCAACGGCATCTTCAAGAAGAGCGTCCAAGCTTACGGCAAGATCACCGATGGTCAGTTCGACGCGGATGTCACTTTGGGCTATAGCGGCACCATCACCGGCGGCACCTTCCAGAAGAATGTTAAGGCTGAGGGCACCATCACCGGCGGCCAGTTCAACGCAGCTGTCCAGTTGGATAGTGGTAACGCCCAGATCCTTGGCGGCGTGTTCAACAATATCAAGCTGCCCGACTATTATACATCGGATGGAACGGTCATCCAGGATGCCGTGATCACCGGCAGCCTGATGGCGGATACTCACAGCAAGGCCGCTGTTTCCAATACGGTGAGCTTTAGCCCCATCGAAAGTCAGCACCGTGCTTATGGTCAGCAGCTGAGCAAGCTGATCGTTGCAGACGGCACGGACGGCACGGACGGCACGGTGGTGAAAAGCGTAAACGGCGTGACGAAGGAGACCAAGGAGCTTTACCGTATCGGCGATGTCGAGATGAATATCACCTTCAGCAAGCCGGTCGAGACCATTAACGGTGCTCCGGCCAGCGATTATACCGGCGCACAGCTTTCCGAAGACGGCCTGACCCTGACCCTGACCGCCCTGAATGACGGCAATCCCATTGTGGTGAACCAGAGCGAAGGAAAGCTGCCCTTCTCTGTCCTGGGCGAGGGAGACTTTACCACTGATGAAACGCCGGAGGGTACAAAGGTTACCTGCTATCAGGAGGGCGTGGGCAAGCTGAGACTTGTCTATGTGCGCACCTACGATGATAAGGAGTTTGACAGCATCCCCTATGGCGAGCCGGACAACTATGGCATCTATAAAAAGCGCGTTGTAGCTGAAGAGGGCGATAAATACACGAGCGGTTCGGTCGATATCGGCGAAACCGTGATCAAGTATAAACCGGCTCTCGATGACTTCGAATGGGATGTCAAGACCGGCACGGTGACCTATAGAGATACCAGCAAGCGGTATTTCGGCGAGGAGGAACTCCCGCAGGCTGAACTTCGGTACTACGACGAACCAAACTCTTACTTCTCCTCTGTGCCTACCGAGGTGGGTACCTACGAAGTTCGCCTTGCGGTG
>ERZ869991.428-NODE-428-length-14483-cov-5.520200_pt1 | contig 14483 bp, 16 predicted proteins | sample MGYA00520862_ERZ869991 | MGnify/ENA primary metagenome ERZ869991 (study PRJEB32232, sample SAMN07284978) | human gut metagenome | biome: human-associated habitat; material: feces | host: Homo sapiens | place: Tanzania | collected 2014-08-11 ...
TCGACAGCTCCCCCAAGGGGACGCCTTTTGGCACTGCCGGAAACTTTACCGCCGCCGCTAAAGCCGTCCCCTTGGGGAAGGTGGCTTGACGCGAAGCGGCAAGACGGAAGGGGTAATCCCCCTTTATGACAGAATTATGAATCTTTATAAACATTTTTGCAAAGGGCTTGACAGCAGGGCAAAAACGATTATAATGGTCTTAGCACTCAGGAACAAGGAGTGCTAAACAAACAAAAGCGATACAAAAAGGAGGCAGGCGCTATGACGATGGATGCACGCAAGCAACGGGTCTTGCAGGCGATCGTGGCGCTGTATGGCCTTGAGGGCGAGCCGGTGGGCAGCAGCGTGCTGGCAAACTACTTTGACATGGCAGTGTCCAGCGCAACGCTGCGCAACGAGATGGCGGCGCTGACAAAGCTGGGTCTGCTGGAGCAGCCCCACACCAGCGCAGGCCGCGTGCCCAGCGCCAAGGGCTACCGGTATTATCTGGACAATCTGCTTACCGACGATCAACCGCTGGACCGCGTTACCCGCGCCCGGGTGGATGCGGTGTTCGCCAGCCTTGACCACGAGCCGGAAAAGCTGGCACAGGGCGCTGCCAAGGCGCTGGCCGCCATCAGCGGCTGCACCGCCGCCGTCAGCACCCCCTGCGCCGAGGATCTGTGCATCGCCCATTACGAGGTGGTGCAGGTGGGGCGCAGCGCAGCCGCCGTGCTGGCTGTGACCACCGCCGGTTACGTCCGCACCCGGGTGGCGCGGGTACGCACCGGGCTTTCCCGGGAAAATGCAGCCGCCCTTGCGGCGCTGCTCAACCGCAACCTTACCTTTGTGGCACCGGTGGATCTTTCCACCCGGATGCTCAGCGAGCTGTGCAGCCAGATCGCACCGGAGCTTGTGCCGGTGGTCAGCGCCGCAGCCGCAATTTTGCAGGACAGCGTAAAGCCCCATGTATTTCTGGGCGGCGAGCAGTACCTGCTGGACTGGCCGCAGCTGGACGGCCGGGTGGGTGATATCCTTACCCTGCTGAACGACGAGGAACAGGCCGCAAGCCTGATCGCACCCCCGGAAAACCGCAGCGAAAGCGTGCTGCTGGGCGAGGATCTGGAACCGCAGATCCCCGGGCTGTGCATCGTGAGCGACCGGTATCTGGTAGGCGGCGGGCTGTGGGGCTCCATTGCCCTGATCGGCCCCACCCGGATGCCCTTCCAGAAGCTGATGCCCCTGCTGCACGAGTTTGCAGACCAGCTGGGCGAGGGCATGAGCGGCAAACGAAAAGACACCCCGCAGGCTGCCGTACCGCGGCGGACTGTGATCTATAAGGAGGATCTGGAATGAGCGAAGAAGCAAAGAACACGGTGCCCGAGACCGAGCAGCCGGAGACTGCCCCCGAGGAAAAGACCGCTGCCGCAGCGCCCGAACAGGCTGCCGCCGAAGAGGACAAGAAGAAGGACGGCGGCTGGTTCAACAAGAAGGCACGGGAGATGGAAGCCGTTAAGGCAAAGCTGGATGCAGCGGAAAAGAACGCCGCACAGGCCAAGGATCAGCTGCTGCGCATGGCTGCCGAGTACGACAACTACCGCAAGCGCTCCACCCGCGAGGCCGACCAGAAGTTTGGCGACGGTGTTTCCCACGCAGTGGAAAAGATCATCCCCATTCTGGATACGCTGGATATGGCTGCCAACGCCCCCACCACCGACGAGAACTACAAAAAGGGCGTGGTCATGACGCTGGATAAGGCGGCAAAGGCACTGGAAGCCCTCCATGTGGAGGAGATCGAGGTGCTGGGCAAGCCCTTTGACCCCAACTTTATGAATGCTGTGCAGCAGATCCCCGCCCCGGACGGGCAGGAGAGCGGCACGGTGGTCACCGTTTTCCAGAAGGGTTACAAGCTGGGTGACAAGATCATCCGCCATGCAACCGTTGTGGTGGCCGAATAAATAAGCCGAACCTCCCGCAAGGGAGTTTGCAATAACATCCGCTTGACATCATCATAAGCATCATATAAACAAGATTTGTTCTTTCGAGAGGAGACTTCATTATGAGTAAGATTATTGGTATCGACCTTGGTACTACCAACAGCTGCGTGGCTGTTATGGAGGGCGGCGAGCCTGTTGTTATCGCCAACTCTGAGGGCGCCCGCACCACCCCGTCCGTTGTCGGCTTCACCAAGACCGGCGACCGTCTGGTAGGTCAGGTTGCAAAGCGTCAGGCTATCACCAACCCCGACAACACCGTTTCTTCCATCAAGCGTCAGATGGGCACCGACCATAAGGTGACCCTGAACGGCAAGGAGTACACTCCCCAGCAGGTCAGCGCTATGATCCTGCAGAAGCTGAAGGCTGACGCCGAGGCTTATCTGGGCGAGACCGTCACCGAGGCTGTCATCACTGTGCCTGCCTACTTCAACGACAGCCAGCGTCAGGCCACCAAGGACGCAGGCACCATTGCCGGCCTGAACGTCCGCCGTATCATCAACGAGCCCACCGCAGCTGCTCTGGCTTACGGTGTGGATAAGGAAGACGACCAGAAGATCATGGTCTACGACCTGGGCGGCGGCACCTTCGATGTGTCCATCATCGAGATGGGCGACGGCGTTACCGAGGTTCTGGCTACCAACGGCGATACCCATCTGGGCGGCGATGACTTCGACCAGCGCATCATCGACTGGATGGCAGACGCCTTCCAGACCGAGAACGGCATCGACCTGCGCAAGGACAAGATGGCTGCACAGCGTTTGAAGGAAGCTGCCGAGAAGGCTAAGATCGAGCTGTCCAGCGCAATGAGCAGCCAGATCAACCTGCCCTTCATCACCGCCGATGCTACCGGCCCCAAGCACTTGGATATGACCCTGACCCGCGCAAAGTTCAACGAGCTGACCGCTGATCTGGTCGATCGTACCATGACCCCCGTGCGCAAGGCTCTGCAGGATGCAGGTCTGCGCGCTTCCGACCTGAAGAAGGTCCTGATGGTCGGTGGTTCCACCCGTATCCCCGCTGTCTACGATGCAGTGAAGAAGGAACTGAACTGCGAGCCCTTCAAGGGCATCAACCCCGATGAGTGCGTGGCTGTCGGTGCTGCCATTCAGGGCGGCGTCCTGAACGGCGAAAAGAAGGGTCTGCTGCTGCTGGATGTCACCCCGCTGAGCCTTGGCATTGAGACCCTGGGCGGCGTGTGCACCAAGATCATCGACCGCAACACCACCATCCCCACCCACAAGAGCCAGGTGTTCTCCACCGCAGCCGACAACCAGCCCTCTGTTGAGGTCAACGTGCTGCAGGGCGAGCGTGAGTTTGCCCGCGACAACAAGAGTCTGGGTGTGTTCCATCTGGACGGCATTGCTCCGGCTCCCCGTGGCGTGCCTCAGATCGAAGTTACCTTCGATATCGATGCAAACGGCATCGTGAAGGTCAGCGCTAAGGATCTGGGCACCGGCAAGGAGCAGAACATCACCATCACCGCTTCCACCAATATGTCCAAGGAGGACATCGACAAGGCTGTGAAGGAAGCTGAGCAGTTTGCTGCCGACGATAAGAAGAAGCGTGAAGAGGTCGATATCCGCAACGGTGCCGACCAGATGGTGTTCCAGACCGAGAAGATGCTGAAGGAGAACGGCGACAAGCTGCCCGCAGACGTGAAGAGCGATGCCGAGGCAAAGCTGGCCGACCTGCGGACCGCTGTCCAGTCCGGCAACGTGGACGACATCAAGGCAAAGCAGGAAGCCCTGAGCCAGGTGTTCGAGAAGATGTATCAGGCAGCCGCTGCCGCACAGCAGGCCGCCGGTGCACAGCCCGGTGCTGACGCAGGCGCAGCCAACGAAAAGCCCAACGATGACGGCGTTGTGGATGCCGACTTCAAGGAAGTCTGATAAAAAACACAGCAGTGTGTGCCCGGCCAAACCGGCGGACACATGCGTAGAATAGCAAAAGCCGCTCCGGTTTTGCCGGAGCGGCTCTTGCTGGTTATAGAGCGAGGAACCGACCGGGGCGTTTCCCGGGGAGGGCGTTCCCGGAGAGGTGAGTGGATATGGCACAGGAAAAGCGTGATTATTACGAAGTGCTGGGGGTATCCAAGGGCGCAAGCGATGCCGAGATCAAAAAGGCATACCGCAAGCTTGCCATGAAGTACCACCCGGACTATAACCCCGGCGATAAGGACGCCGAGGCAAAGTTCAAGGAGATCAACGAGGCAAACGAGGTGCTTTCGGACCCGAAAAAGCGCCAGCTGTACGACCAGTACGGCTTTGCCGGTGTTGACCCCACCTACGCAGCACAGAACGGCGGCGGCCCCGGCGGCTTTGGCGGTTTTGGCGGCGACGGTGTGGATCTGGGCGACATCTTTGGCGATATCTTCGGCGGCGGCTTTGGCGGCTTCGGCGGCTCGTCCCGTCAGGCAAACCCCAACGCCCCCCGCAAGGGTCAGGACATCCGGGTGCGCATCACCCTGAGCTTTGACGAGGCCGTGCACGGCTGCAAGAAGAACATCACCATCACCCGCCAGCAGGAGTGCACCGAGTGCCACGGCACCGGCTGCGCGGCCGGCACCAGCCCTGAGACCTGCCCGGACTGCGGCGGCCGCGGCTATGTCATCCGCCAGCAGCGCACCCCCTTTGGCGTGATGCAGACCCAGCAGCCCTGCTCCCGCTGCGGCGGCAAGGGCAAGCTGGTAAAGAACCCCTGCAAGGTCTGCCACGGCAGCGGCAAGGTGGCCACCAAAAAGACGCTGGAGGTGTCCATCCCCATGGGCATCGACGACGACCAGAGCTTTGCACTGCGCGGCATGGGCGATGCCGGTACCAACGGCGGCCCCGCCGGTGATGTGATCGTCATGGTCACTGTGCGTCCCAGCGAGGTGTTCCAGCGCGACGGCTACGATGTGTGGGTCACCGTGCCCATCACTTACAGTCAGGCTGTGCTGGGCGACAGCGTCACCGTGCCCTCCATTGACGGCAAGGTGGAGTACACCGTGCCCGAGGGCACCCAGAGCGGCACCACCTTCCGCCTGCGCGGCAAGGGCATCCAGTACCTGAACGGCCGCGGCCGCGGCGATATGTACGTCAAGTGCGAGGTGGAGATCCCCAAAAAGCTGAACAAGGCGCAGCGCGATGCCCTGAAGAAATTTGAGGGCACGCTGAAAGAAGAAAACTACGAAAAGCGTAAGGGCTTCTTCAAAAAGCTGAAGGATATGTTCAACGCATAAAAACCAAACGGCGGCGCGTTCCATCGGAGCGTGCCGCCGTTTTTTGCGTGTGAACCCTACAAAACAGCGGAGGCGCTGCCCTTTCGGGCAGCGCCTCCGCCTGCTTTGTTCTTTGGTGTACTCCGAGCCGGTCTTATGAGATAAGATGGATCAGAGCAGGACGATCGCTGCGTTGATGATCAGGCCGACACCGGTAGCGCTGGTGCTGATCATGTAAGCGGTGCAGGCGATGTCACGGATGGCGTTGGCAGTGCCCTTGTTCATGTCGGCAGCCAGATCATCCAGACCCTTCTCGGTCCAGGTGGTGGGGTTCTTACGGCGGTAATCGCGCATAGCGGTCACGCCTTTGAACCAGCCGTACGGCGGGATCAGCCAGCACAGCAGAGCCTCGGTCATGGTGGCAGTAGCGCCGCCTTCGGTGTAGGTCATTTCCTCAGTGGACAGTACATTGTAGTACGCGGGCATCATCATTTTTTCCATAATAACACTCCTTTTGAAACAAAGCTATCCAAAACGGTGCACCCAAAAACGCACCGTTTTATCTGATTAAAAGGTTCAGCGCACGATCAGCAGAATGGCGCTCAGGGGAGCCAGTGCCACCACCATGGTGGTGGAAACGGCATCCCGCACAAAGTTGCTGGCGGATTTGCCCATATCGGCGGCAATGGCATCGGTAGCACGGCCCATCACGGTAAAGAAGTTGCCGTCCTTGTTGCCGTCCTGCTGCAGCCATGTGCGTGCCTGCTTGATGCCCCAGATGTAGCTGGAGGCCAGCACCACAGCACCTACGACCGTCGCGGCAGTGGTGGCGATCCCGGCAGCATCATCCACTGCGCCGCCGCCTGCGGTATAGGTCATTTCTTCGTTGGAAAGCACCGCATAATCTGCGGGATAATTCATCTTTTTCATCTTCAATACTCCTTTGTCAAAGGGAAATGCCGCATTGCATCCCGATTCCCCGGCGTCTATACCCAACTGCCGATAGAGCATTGTTCTCTATATGGTCATTCTACAACAGTGGTCGGATTTTATCAAGGGGTTTTGGCATATCTGTGCAAAAACTGGCGGGACGCATGAAATTGCGGCTGTAAATTTGTGAAAATAGACTGCAATAATTTGGTTTTTTGGCTGTTTAGCCTTTTACCCCGGCGCGGTAGAGGTAGGGGTCGCTCTTGAAGCTGTCAAAGTTGTACAGCACAAGGATCTGGTCGTAGCCGTTATCGGCGATCAGCTGATCCAGACCGTAGTTATAGTTGCGGAAGTCCACCACGTCAATGTCGGCGTAGTTGGCGGTCAGGTAGGGCACAAAGCAGTTGGCGTAGCTGTCCTTGATGACAAGGATGCGCCCGCTGCCGTTGCCCTGCACCCGGCTCAGGCCGTTGTTGCCGTGCAGGAACATGGCGTACTTGTCGTAGACGGAAAGCTTATCCGTGTCGTACAGGCCGGTGGTCTGCCCCTCGGTGGGCTGACCCGCCGCCGTCACGTTCCATACCGTCAGGGTGTTGTCAAGGTCGTAGTAGGTGATCACGTCCGGCACGGCGTTCCATGTGCGCGCCTTGGCGTAGTGGGTGCCGTAAAAGCCATCGGCAGTCAGGGCAGTGTGGGCGGCAGTGTCAAAGGGTGTAAGGCCAAGGGTTTCACACAGCTGGCTGTAAGCGTAGTAGGCGCCAAGGCTCGTCCAGTGGTGGTCGGTGCGGTAGTAAATATACTCGCTCTTGTGGGCGGTAAGGGTCTGGCGCACGTCCACAAAGCGGCCACCGGCCGCCTGCACCGCAGCGGAAAGCTGGTCAAGGTAGCCGTCCTCGTCCAGCAAAGGGGCGTTTGCGGGCACATTCTCTTTATAGATATCGCTGGCGGCGGGGGCAAGCAGTACATTCACCTTGCCCGGGTAGCGCTGGCACAGGCTGGTGAGCGCTGCCGTGTTCTTGGGCAGGGTGCGCTCCTCGCTGGAAAGCAGCCCGTAGGTGCGGGGGAACATCATGTGCTCTTTGCCCAGCAGGATGCCGCCGTTCTGCTGCTTTTGCAGCAGGGTGGTCTCCACCACGCTCTGCAGGCTGATCCACTGGTCGCGCCCCGCCACCTGATCCTTGACGTATTTGGTGTAGGCGGTAAAGTAGCTGTTCAGCCCCTTGGCGGTGAACTGGGTCAGCGCCGGGCGCTGGCTCAGGGTGGTATTCTCCAGCTCGCTGTAACTGCGGTCCGGGGTGACCATATCCAGCGCGAACAGCCCGATAAAGAACAGGCTGAACACCACCAGCACCGGGTAGTGCAAAAGGGAGGAGGTCTTTTTCTCGTGTTTGGACATCTTCCCGCCTCCTTAAAAGTTAAAGTACAGGAACGGGCTGTTGGTGCTGCCCACCACATAGGCGGTGGAGACCACCAGCAGCGTCAGGATGGCGGCGCAGCGGGTGACCACGTTCTTGCGCAGCACATCCCACAGCTTTTCGATCAGCGGGGTGCAGCACACCACGCTTACCGCCAGCAGCACGCCGTAATTCCGCAGGAAATACAGCGGCGACACCCCGCCGGAGGGGATAAAGAGCTTCTGGAACAGCAGCCCGAAGGACACGCCGGTGTCGTTGCCCACGAACATCGCCCAGCCTACCACCACGAGGAACAGGGTGTAGAAATGCGGCCACACCTTGCCTTTTTTCAGGTAGGGCAGCAGGAACAGCTTTTCGGCCGCCAGCAGCACAAAGTAGTAAAGACCCCAGCAGATAAAGTTCCAGTTTGCACCGTGCCAGATGCCGGTGAGCAGCTCCACGATGAACAGGTTCAGGATCTGCCGCTTGAGCCCCTTGCGGTTGCCGCCCAGCGGGATATACACATACTCCCGGAACCAGCCGGACAGGGTCATGTGCCAGCGCCGCCAGAACTCGGTGATGGAAGCGGAGATATAGGGGTAGTTAAAGTTTGCGGGGAAGTCGAAGCCCAGCATCTTGCCCATGCCGATGCCCATGAGGGAGTAGCCGGAGAAATCGAAGTACAGCTGTAAACTGTATGCGATGATGCCCAGCCACACCAGCGGGGTGGAGGCGTTCGCCAGACCCACGAAGGTGGTGGAGGGGCTGTCGGCTACCCCGATGATGTCCGTCCACAATGCGCCCACGGCGTCTGCCAGCAGCACCTTTTTGGCAAGACCGAAGGTGAACAGGGTCATGCCTTCTTCAATTTGCTTGAGGTTATAGCGGTGCTTGTAGACGTGCAGCTGGTCGGAGACGTCCCGGTACTTGACGATAGGCCCCGCGATGAGCTGCGGGAACATGACCACATAAGCGCCGAAGTCGATGATGTTGCGCTCGGCCTTTACATCCCGGCGGTAGACGTCGATGGAGTAGGAAAGGGTCTGGAAGGTATAGAAGCTGATGCCCAGCGGCAGCGTGCCGATGCCCTGTATCTCGGCAAAGGCAGTGCCCAGCAGGGCGTTTGCGCTGCGCAGCACAAAGTTTGCGTACTTGAAGTAGAACAGCATCCCCAAGCTGCCAACGAGTGCCACCAACAGAAAGAAGCGGCGCAGCGCGGGCTTTGCATCAAAACGCTCGATGGCAAGGCCGCTGAGGTAGTTGATGAGGATAAGCGCCACCATGACCGGAAAAAAGCGCACCTCGCCCCAGCAGTAGAACACCAGACTGCACAAAAACAGCACGGTGTTCTTGAGTTTTGCGGGGGCAAGATAGTACAGCGCCAGCGTGATGGGCAGAAAACGGAACAGGAAGATGATGGTGCTGAAAACCAAGGGGTCAGCCTCCTTTTTTACAAGTTTTGCGGGCAATAACGGTTTTCCCATCCCGGGTGCGGGAGGGCTTGACTGAAAAAAGCCGATGCCGCAGATGGCACCGGCTCAGAAGGTCAGATTCAGCTGTTCAGGGCGCTGTCCACAGCACTGGTCAGGTCTGCGGTGCACTCGTTGGAGGCGATCACCATGACCACACGGTCGCCCTTGGAGGAGATGATGGCGTTTTCCACGTTGCTCTGTGCCTGTGCAAACTCGGCGTAGTTGCCGTAGAAAGCCACCTGATCCTGCTTGTAGCTCTCCAGCGCGGTCACCACGTCCTGTGCCTTGCCGGAAGCGGCTTCCACCACCAGCACAAGGCCGGCGTCGCCGTTGTCGTTGCTCTTCACGCCCTTGTAGGCGGCTACGTCCTCGGCCTTCAGGCCGAAGTCGTACTCGATGTTCATGGCAGCGATCTCGAACTGGTTGGAGATGGGGTCGGCAGCCAGCAGGGTCTCCACGGCGCTGTCCAGATCGGCGGTGCCGTTTTCAGCGGTATCCGCTGCCGGGGCGGCGGTGCTGGAAGCCGGTGCAGAGGCAGAGGCGCTGGACACGGAGGACGGCGCGGAAGAAGCGCTGCCGCCGCAGCCGGTCAGGGCAACAGCCAGCACGGCACTGACGGCGATCACAGAGAGTTTTGTGCGGTTTATCATAAAATATTCCTTCTTTTGTTGAATTCATTTGTCGGGGTGCGGGGCTGCACCGCGCACACGGGCAGACTGTATTTATCTTACCATAACGGCGGGTAAATTGCAACGCACCCCACAGGGTTTTCCGGCAGTTTTCATTGGATTTTAACCGGTCACGGTCTCCCCGGCGGCAATGCGCTGCAAAACGGCGACTGCGTCCTCCAGACACAGGCCGCTCTGGTTGAGCAGGACGGCGTTTTCCGCGCCCACATAGCGCCAGTGCCACGGCTCGTAGGTGATGCCGGTCACGCTTTCGGCTTCCTTGGGGTAGCGCAGGATAAAGCCGTACTGTTCCGCGTTCTCGCACAGCCAGCGGAAGGCGGCGGTGTCGGCAAAGCCGGTGTCAAGGGTGGTGTGCTCCGGGCTGTTCAGGTCGGCGGCAAGGCCGCAGTTGTGCTCCGAGCAGCCCGGCGGGTTGACGATGGTGGCGGCCTTTTCCCGGGCGGCGGCTTCGCTCAGGCCCTTGTTGCGGTAATACTGGGTCTTGTTGTCGTACAGCTTTTTCTGGTAGCTGACGCTGCGGTAGCCGCTCTGCATCCGCACGTCCACGCCGTCCTTGGCGGCAGCGGCCTGCATGGAAAGAAAGGCATCGGCGGCTTCGGTCTGCAAGGTCTTGTTGATGGCGGTGGCCGAGCCGCATTCCTTGGTCTCGACGGGGTAGTCCTCCGTTATCGGGTGGGTGCGGCTCACAAGGATCATGCGGGGGTCGTCCAGAATGGCCTGCGCCTGTGCGGCGGTAAGGGTGCTCTGCTGCGCGCCGTTCTCGGCGGGCTGCGCAAGGCTCTCGGCAGGCAGCTCTGGCAGCTGCGGCACCGCAGCTTTGCGGGTACAGGCGTAGGCGGTGCCGCCCGCCGCAAAGCAGAGCAGCGCCGTCAGGCAGAGCAGACGGCGGGCATGATGTTTATGGTGGTGGGAAGAATACATAAAACCTACCTTCTTTCACAAAAAAGGATAAGTGCCCGCCGCCCCGGGCAGACTATCCGCAAAAGGGGGCGCGGGAAGATGAAGATGACAGCGCAGGAATACGCACGCCGGGTGCAGAAGGCCGGGCCGCACTCGCCGCTTTTGGCAGACTGCCTTTGGGCGTTCTGCGTGGGCGGCGGTATCTGCCTGCTGGGCGAAGGGCTGCGGCAGCTGTTTCTGCGGCAGGGCGCGGACGCCGAAGCGGCGGGCACCCTGACCAGCTGCACCCTGATTTTGCTCTCGGCGGTGCTGACCACGCTGGGCTGGTACCAGAAGCTGGCGGCAAAGGCCGGGGCGGGGTCGCTGGTGCCCATCACCGGCTTTGCCAACGCGGTGGTCAGTGCGGCCATCGAGTTCAAGGCCGAGGGACGGGTGCCGGGCACGGGAGCCAAGATGTTCCTCATCGCCGGGCCGGTCATCGTGTACGGCACGCTGGCGGCGGTGGTGTACGGTGTGGTGCTGTGGCTGCTGGGGGCTTCTGCCTTATAATACGGAACAGCCCCGCCGGATATTGCAGTGCCACAGCACCAGTATAGCACGTTCCGGGGCATTTTTTGCAGAAAAGGAGAAATTTTTTATGACAGAGCGCCGGGGCGATACCCTGTTGTTCCATACCCCGCCGGTCATCGCCGCACAGGCGGCGGTGGGCGGCAAAAAGGAGAGCGAGGGCCCGCTGGCGGCGGGCTTTGACGAACTGACCACCGACAACCGGCTGGGACAGCGCAGCTGGGAAGCCGCCGAAAAGCAGTTGCAGCTGCGGGCGGCGCGGCGCTGTCTGCAAAAGGCTGGCTTGCCCGCAGAGCAGGTGGACCTTGCGCTGGCGGGAGATCTGCAGGCGCAGTGCACCGCTTCCGGCTATGCGCTGCGGGAACTGGGCGTGCCCTTTGCGGGGCTGTTCGGGGCGTGCAGCACCATGGCGGAGGCGCTGGCGCTGGGCGCGGCGCTGTGCAGCAGTGGGGCGGCGCAGAACCTGCTGGCCATGACCTCCAGCCATTTCTGCGCGGCAGAGCGTCAGTTCCGCACCCCGCTGAGTTACGGCGCGGTGCGCACCCCTACCGCCCAGTGGACAGCTACCGCCGCCGGGTGCTGCCTGCTGCGCCCGGCAGGGCAGGGGGTGAGCATTGCCGCCGCCACCTTTGGGCGGGTGCAGGACTATAACATCAAGGATATCAACAACATGGGCGCAGCCATGGCACCGGCAGCAGCTGCCACGCAGCTGCACTATCTTGCCGATACCCATGCAGAGCTGCGGGATTTCGACTGCATCTACACCGGCGACCTTGGGCTGGTGGGCAGTCAGATGCTGCGGGAGCTGTTGGCAGCAGAGGGTCTGCTGCTGAAAAACCACGCGGACTGCGGCTGTCTGCTTTACGATGCCGGGGAGCAGCGGGTAAAAAGCGGCGGCTCGGGCGCGGGCTGCTGCGCCGCCGTGCTCTGCGCGCATATCCTGCCAAAGCTGCTGCGCCGCGGCAGCCGCCGGGTGCTGTTTATCGCCACCGGGGCGCTGATGAGCCAGACCACCTTTTTGCAGAAGGAGAGCATCCCGGCGGTGGCGCACTTGGTAGAGCTGACCGCGCCGGAAAAGGAGAACTGAAATGAACTATCTGTGGGCATTTTTAATAGGCGGCGCCATCTGCGCGGTGGGGCAGCTGTTCATCGACCTGACAAAGCTGACCCCGGCACGCATCCTGACCGGCTATGTGGTGGCGGGGGTGGTGCTCTCGGCGGCGGGGCTGTATGCGCCGCTGGCAGAGTTTGCCGGTGCGGGGGCGAGCGTGCCCCTGCTGGGCTTCGGGCATCTGCTGGCAAAAGGGGTGCGCACCGCCGTGGCGGAAAAGGGTGCTGTCGGCATCCTGACCGGCGGGCTGACCGCTGCTTCTGCGGGCATCACCGCAAGCCTTGTCTGCGGCGTGGTGTGCAGCCTTGCGGGCAGAAGCCACGACCAGAACTAAGCTATTTTGTCCGCGCTGCTTCGCCATATTTTGCACCCGGCGGCTGGTAAACTGGGGGCAAAACGGAGGTGAAGCGGATGAAACACAGCGGTCAGACCGTATTATGGGAGCTGTGGGCGGCGCTGTGCCTGTGCACGGCGCTGGTGCTGCCGCCGGGCAGTCCGTGGCTGCACGAGCCGGCGCTGTTGTACCCGGGGCTTTCGCTGGCAGTGCTTGTGCCCGCCGCGTGGGCGGCGTGGTGGATGGCGGTGCCGCCGCAGCCGTTGCCGCCGGAGCAGCTGCTGGAGCCGGTGCAGCGGCAAAGCCTTGCCGCGCTGTGTGGGACATAACAGCGGAAAAAACAAAAACCCCTGTGCCGGATACCCGGTACAGAGGTTTTGTTCGTCAATCAAACTGCGCGATCAAGCGTTCTTGTTAGCACGCTTTGCCATACGGCTGATCTTGCGGCTGGCGGTGTTCTTCTTGATGACACCCTTAGCGCGAGCCTTGTCGATCGCGGAAACAGCAGCCAGGACGGTTGCGTCCTTGTCAGCGGCATTCGCATCGATGGCAGCGTCTGCCTTCTTGACGACTGTTTTCAGGTTGGTCTTAATGGCCTTGTTGTGAGCCTGCTCTGCAGCAGCCTGCACGACGCGGTCCTTCTGAGATTTGATGTTAGGCATTCGTTCCACCTCCTTGGCTACCTATAACAGCGCACCCTATGATACCATATTTCGCGTACCAGCGCAAGCGTTTTTTTGATTTTTGTTTGGAAAAGTTTTGTTTTTCCCATACTTTCCGGCAAGAAAGCGGGCTTTTGCCCCAAAAAGGAACGGAGAGTGTGGAAAATGCGTACTACGGATATGGCCGACGAGCTGTTTTCGGCAGCGGCGCAGCCGCTGCCCGCAGGGGTGCGGCTGGCCACCGCCCGCCACGGCGGGGTGACAGTGACCCGGGTGGAGATCGCCCGCGAGGGGCTCAGCCGTCCCCGGGGCAGGTATGTGACGCTGGAAATGCCCAGCGTCAGCGTGCTGGACGAGCGGGACGCCGCCGTCATTGAGGTGTGCGCCCGGGAGCTGCGCGCCCTTTTGCCGCCGGAAGGGCTGGTACTGGTGCTGGGTGTGGGCAACCGCCGCATCACCGCCGATGCCCTTGGCCCGCGCACGGTGCAGCGCATCCTTGTCACCATGGGCGCGGGCGCTGCCCCGCCGGTGCGGGGCTTGCGCCCGGTAGCAGCCGTTGCGCCCGGGGTGGCGGCAGCCACCGGGCTTTCGCTTCAGCAGCTGGCGGCGGCGCTGGTGGGGCAGCTGCGCCCGGCGGCGGTGGTCTGCGTAGACAGTCTCTGCTCCGCCGAGGGGCAGCGGCTGGGGCGCACAGTGCAGTTTTCGGACTCGGGGCTTTACCCGGCGCAGGCCGACCACACCCGCCACCTGACCCGGGACACCCTTGGCGTGCCGGTGGTGGCGGCGGGCATCCCTACCCTGATGCAGGCGCAGGAGGGCGCAGACCTTGTGGTCACGCCCCGCGCGCTGGACAGCGTTATCGCCCACGGCGCGGCTCTGCTGGCGGGCAGCGTCAACCGCGCCTTGCAGCCCCGCCTTACCGTGCAGCAGCTCTGCTGGCTGACGGGGTAGACGATTTGAAATGCCCTCCGTTTCACTCTGGGCATATTCAGCGGAAAAATTATTTTTAATTTCGCGTTTGTCGCGGCCTGCGGGCCGCTCCAAACGCTATTTTCACGAAAGGGGTCGTAGAGGGAAACTGCATTTGCAGCGCCGCTTTCTGCGAAAGCGCAGCGCTGCGGGCGTGCTTGCTCCCCCGGGGGGAGCTGTCGCGCAGCGACTGAGGGGCTTTTAATGGAGAAGCGAAAAAAGCGTTAAAGCGATAGCGCCGACTGGCGCAGCGCTAGCTTTTTTGTGCTTCGACTTCTTC
>ERZ869991.431-NODE-431-length-14470-cov-5.443618_pt1 | contig 14470 bp, 11 predicted proteins | sample MGYA00520862_ERZ869991 | MGnify/ENA primary metagenome ERZ869991 (study PRJEB32232, sample SAMN07284978) | human gut metagenome | biome: human-associated habitat; material: feces | host: Homo sapiens | place: Tanzania | collected 2014-08-11 ...
CAATCCCAGAAGTGAGCTTTTTCAAAAAAAAAAAGAAAGGTGAGGGGATGCAGCGCTTCATATTTAATGTATGGGCAAAAAAAAAGGGGCTCCGCTGAGTCCCAATCTTTGTTAACCTTAAATCTAATACTATGAAAAACACGTTGCAAAGGTATGAAGTTTTTGCAAACCGGCAATAGCAAAACAAACTTTTTTATGTTTTTCTTTACGTTTCTTGATTTATATCAACAAGATTGTGTACGAGAACACAATAAAAACATGTAACTTTGCAGAAGATATAATAAGTATAACAATTTTAATTCATAAGATACAGACTATGAACGATTTGACTAACGAGCGCAAGAGCCCACTTAAAAAATATATCCTTTTTGTATGTCTTGGCAATATTTGTCGCTCGCCGGCTGCCGAGGGAATTATGAAACAGATGGTTTTCGACGACCCGGAACTCAGGGGAAGCATCGTGGTAGACTCTGCCGGCATCGGTGCATGGCATACGGGACAACTGCCTGACCCACGAATGAGGAAGCATGCCGCAGCACGCGGATACGACTTGACGAGCCGTGCCAGACAAATTCAACCGGACGACTTCGACCGTTTTGATATCGTGTTCGGCATGGACAAGGAGAATATTGTCGACCTTAAACGTGTGGCGCGAAATGATGACGACAGAAAGAAAATACGCTGTCTTGCCGATTACATGACCGAACATCCTGAATACGACACCGTGCCTGATCCTTATTACGGAACGGATGTGGATTTTGATCTTGCTCTCGATCTTATCGAGGATGCCTGCAAGGAGGTGGTAAGGAAACTTAAAGACTGACTGTATGCAAGAGAACAATAATATATCATCTCCTGTTTATGCCTTGCTGCGACAGAAAGCTCTGCTGCAAACGGAATACAACGAGGAGAAGGAAGACTTCAAACGGCAGATGCAGGCTCAGGGACTGGCACGACGGGTGAAAAGGGGCGATGCATGGTTCCCGGTAAAGGTTGGGAGGTGTTACTACAACTCGCTAAACCAGTTTGCCGTGGAGGTTTACCGCACGAGGGACGAGGACATCGAACACAACTTTGAATTCGGGAAACCTGTTTGTTTCTTCAAGACACAAGGTGCTGAAGACAATGGAGAAAAGGAAACGTTTGATGTTCTGACGACAGGTGTTGTCAGCTTTGCCGACAACGAAAGGATGGTGGTCACGATACCCGAAAAGACAGGTATCGCCACTACATTGCAGAATGCCGACAACCTCGGAGTGCAGATGTTCTTTGATGAAACGAGCTACCGACTTATGTTTGAAGCTCTCGACCGCGCAATCCGGGCAAAGGGAAACCGACTGGCTTATCTTCGAGACCTTTTCTACTCTCGACAGAAAGCACAGACGTTCTCGTTTGACGAGATTAAATTTCCATGGCTTAACTCGTCTCAGGAGCTTGCCGTCAACAACGTGTTGAGGGCTAAGGACGTGGCAGTGGTACACGGTCCGCCGGGAACGGGAAAGACGACGACTCTTGTTGAGGCTATCTATGAGACACTGAAGCGCGAAAGTCAGGTGATGGTATGCGCACAGAGCAATATGGCAGTAGACTGGATCAGCGAGAAACTTGCCGACCGTGGAGTGCCCGTGCTCAGAATCGGGAATCCTACACGAGTTACCGACAAGATGCTGTCGTTTACTTATGAGCGGCGCTTCGAGTCGCATCCCGACTATCCCGAACTGTGGAGCATACGCAAGGCTATCCGCGAACTGCGCTCTAACCGCAAGCGGGGCGGCAGCGACAACTGGCATCAGAAGCTCGACCGACTGAAAAGCCGTGCCACGGAGATCGAATGTCGCATCAACGCTCAACTCTTCGGCGAAGCGCGCGTCATTGCATCAACGCTCACCGGAAGCGCAAACCGGGTAATGTCGGGACAGAAATTTACTACCCTCTTTATCGACGAGGCTGCACAGGCTCTTGAGGCCGCATGCTGGATTGCCATCCGGCGTGCCACGAGGGTTGTCTTCGCCGGCGACCACTGTCAGCTACCACCTACAGTGAAGAGTATGGAGGCGATGCGCGGCGGACTGTCGAAGACTCTCATGGAGCGTATCGTGGAGAACAAACCGGAGGTGGTTACGCTGCTAACCATGCAATACCGTATGAACCGACGCATTATGGAATTCTCCAGCCAATGGTTCTATGGCGGCAGAATGGTGGCTGCTCCCGAAGTGGAACATCGCGGCATTCTTGACTACGACGAACCGATGATGTGGGTCGATACGTCGGAGACGGAGGCTTATGAACAGTTCGTGGGCGAAAGTTTCGGCAGGATTAACAAGAAGGAGGCTGAGCTGACTCTCACCACCTTACGCCAGTATTTTGAAAAGATTGGCAAGGGCAGAATTCTTGAAGAGGGCATCGACGTGGGCATCATCTCGCCATACAGGGCACAGGTGCAATTGCTTCGCAGCATGATTAAGCGGAGCGAGTTTTTCCGTCCTTACCGCAAACTGATTTCCGTTAATACCGTAGACGGTTTTCAGGGACAGGAGCGCGACATCGTAATCATCTCTCTCGTGCGCTCCAACAACAACGGACAGATTGGTTTCTTGAGCGACCTGCGACGTATGAACGTGGCGATAACACGTGCCAGGATGAAACTCGTTATAATGGGAAATGCCGAAACAATGTGTCATACGGCTTTCTACAAGAAGCTCTTTGAATACGTGAGTGGCGACGATAATGAATGAATATTTGTAAAATAAGGCGTTCATTCATTTCTTTATTATAATATCCGTCATTAAAAAATCCCGCCAGGCATTAGCTTGACGGGATTTCATTTTATATCGGAATTATATTATTCCAATGTTGAGATTAGAGCTGTGGACCAGCTGCTACGAGAGCCTTACCAGCCTCGTTTGTCTCATACTTCTTGAAGTTCTTGATGAAGCGAGCTGCGAGGTCCTTAGCCTTCTCCTCCCACTCTGATGCGTTAGCATAAGTGTCGCGTGGGTCGAGGATGTTAGGATCAACGCCTTCGAGCTGTGTAGGAACAACGAAGTTGAAGAATGGAACTGTCTTTGTTGGAGCAGCGTCGATTGAGTGGTCGAGGATAGCGTCGATGATACCACGAGTATCGCGGATAGAGATACGCTTGCCTGTACCGTTCCAACCTGTGTTTACCAAGTATGCCTTGGCACCGCTCTTCTCCATCTTCTTTACAAGCTCCTCAGCATACTTTGTTGGGTGGAGCTCCAGGAATGCCTGACCGAAGCAAGCAGAGAATGTTGGTGTAGGCTCGGTGATACCGCGCTCTGTACCAGCCAACTTAGCTGTGAATCCTGAGAGGAAGTAGTACTTTGTCTGCTCTGCGTTCAGGATTGATACTGGAGGAAGAACTCCGAAGGCATCTGCTGACAGGAAGATTACCTGCTTAGCTGCAGGACCCTGTGAGAACGGACGCTGGATGTTCTTGATGTGGTAGATAGGATAAGAAACACGGGTGTTCTCGGTTACGCTCTTGTCTGCGAAGTCGATCTTGCCGTTCTTGTCTACTGTTACGTTCTCGAGAAGAGCGTCGCGACGGATTGCGTTGTAGATATCTGGCTCTGACTCCTTGTCGAGGTTGATAACCTTAGCGTAGCAACCACCTTCGAAGTTGAACACGCCCTCGTCGTCCCATCCGTGCTCGTCGTCGCCGATGAGCTTACGCTTTGGATCGGTAGACAGAGTTGTCTTACCTGTACCAGAGAGACCGAAGAAGATTGCTGTGTTCTCACCGTTCATATCGGTGTTTGCTGAGCAGTGCATAGAAGCCATGCCCTTCAATGGGAGGAAGTAGTTCATCATTGAGAACATACCCTTCTTCATCTCACCGCCGTACCATGTGTTGATGATAACCTGCTCCTTAGAAGTTACGTTGAATACAACTGCTGTCTCTGAGTGAAGACCCAGCTCCTTCCAGTTCTCAACCTTTGCCTTAGAAGCGTTGTATACGATGAAGTCCGGCTCCTGGTCGAACTCTGCCTCGTTCTGAGGACGGATGAACATATTTGTTACGAAGTGAGCCTGCCAAGCAACCTCTACGATGAAGCGAACCTTCATACGTGTGTCCTTGTGTGTTCCGCAGAAACCGTCTACTACATACAGCTTCTTGTTTGAGAGCTCCTTCTTTGCGATTTCCTTAACAGCAGCCCAAGCCTCTGGAGTTGCCTTGTGGTTGTCGTTGTGATACTCCTCTGAATCCCACCATACTGTATCGTGAGAGTTCTCGTCGTCAACGATAAACTTGTCCTTAGGTGAACGACCGGTATAGATACCTGTCATTACGTTTACTGCGCCGAGCTCAGTCTCCTGACCTACCTCGAAACCTTCGAGACCTGCTTTTGTCTCCTCGTTGAACAATACCTCATAAGAAGGATTGTAGAGAACCTCAGTTGTACCTGTGATTCCATACTTCTCTAAAACTGACTTATCAAATCTTGCCATTTTTATTAATGTATTTATAAGTGAATATTCTTTTCTTTTATTATCCGCAGAATACGCATGTAGTCTGTAATACCTATATATTAAATTCGGGGCAAAGGTAACAAAAAACTATTTTCAAACAAAAGGAACATGCCCAAAATTGCGTGGCTATATACAATTTTAGGTTAAAGTTTTTTAAAAGCTTACTCTCTGATAATCTTTTGCAAATCATGTATGGCAATTTTTCTTACAAATGATTAATTTTGCAAGGATGGTTTTTTTATTACAACAATAATACATATTATATATATGAAAGTAATCAACTTTAGTGAACAGAACTCAGTGATGAACCAGTATCTTGCAGAGATACGCGACAGGGAATACCAGCAGAACCGCCTCGTGTTCCGCAACAATATCCGACGGATAGGCGAGATTATGGCTTATGAGATGAGCAAGGCTTTTGACTATAAAAAGGTTACGGTGCATACGCCGCTTGCCGACGCAGAGGTAAGTGTGCCGGCGGACGACGTGGTGGTGGCTACCATCTTCCGTGCCGGACTACCCTTCCATACGGGCTTCCTCAACGTGTTCGACCATGCCGGCAACGCCTTCGTCAGCGCCTACCGCGAATACACCGACGAGGCTCATACGGAGGTGGGCATACACGTGGAATATCTCGCCACGCCGAATCTCGACGGCAAGACGCTCATTATCGCCGACCCGATGCTTGCCACGGGCGGTTCTATGGAGCTGGGCTACAAGGCTTTCCTACAGAAGGGAACGCCGAAGCATGTACACGTGGCTTGCGTCATCGCCACTCCCGAGGGCATAGAGCATGTGAAGCGTACTTTCCCTGATGCCGAAACCACTGTATGGTGTGCAGCCATTGATCCGGGAATGAACGAGCACAAGTATATCGTGCCGGGCTTCGGGGATGCCGGCGACCTTTGTTTCGGAGAGAAGCTTTAATATGACATCATCATAGATGAGGGTATGTCAAAATGCGGGCGCATCAAAATAATGCGCCCGCTATAATAATTGTATTTTAATTATGATTCTATTCTGCTGTTTGTCGTATATAAATATGACAAGCTACATCACCAGTAATCATAACCAGTTCTATAGTTCTTGTCGTTAAAAGGGAATTTTGTTTTATAGAGCAGTTAACTTTGTTACCTATTTCAGAAAACTCATACCAATCTTTATCTTTTGCTTCTTTTTTTTGTCCGCTGTTATATACTAAATTAAACTCCCCTTTATCTGATTTTTGTGTGCTAATAGAAGAAATATTCCACCCGGGGTAATTGTCTACTGTAATGGAAAAATCTTTACCGCCGGCAGGGACATCAATGTAATAGGATTCTTTTTCTTTTCTTATCGAAACATCATTAGACGATATTTCACACGGGTCTCCACCTCCAAGATAAATGTCGTCAGATTTATTACTGCAACTACCTAAAAACATGGTTAATAAGGAAAAAAGGATAAAAACTAATTTTTTCATTTTAAATTGACGTTTTGTTTATTTCTGTTTATTCTAAAATTTGACATATATTGCAGTTTAGTGTAATAGTTTTGGGAATACGACGGACTTTTGCTGTCATCGTTATCGTAAATGTGAGAAGTTCCTCCTATAACACCATTGTTTAAGAAGAAATACCCATTGTTTATTCCTTTCCAACCCCATATGCAATGGAATAAATTGGTATTATATACAACTTTACCATCAGAGGATGTTACATTTTTACAATATCCGTCTATAACCCAGGCATGACCACTTATGCCGTTTGTATTATTGCCAATAATCAATAACGGTCCATATCCTGTGCTGCTATTATTCTCTAAAAGCTTACATACGTTGTCTTCTGAAAAATCTTTAAATTTATCAGGGGTGTCGTATCCCATCCTAACGAAAGTTCTTGAAATATTAGCACTACTTGCACCACTTGCATTAACTCCATAATTCATGTCAAGCTGTTTCTTTTCTCCTAACTTGCCAAAAACGAAATCAATGTTATGGTCTACTGTATATTTTTTCATGCTGTGCCAATTTAGACGTTGCCCGTCTATATAATTTGGCCAACTATAGTAGCTCATAATAATGCCGCATGCTACAGCAGCACAGCCGACTAAAGCTTTTTTGCCGTCTTTTGTATAACAGTATGTGTTATAAGGACTTTCTTGTCCCCATAATCTTGGCGCCAACCATATTAGAGGCGATACTTGCGGAGATACGACGATATCACCATTTTCGAATGAAACTAACGTAGGGCTTTTTGTTGATTCTTCTATATCAAATTTTACGCCATTAAAGAAGTTTGTTAGATTTTTATTCTCTATTGTGTCTGTAATAGCTATATGTCCAGTATCGGAAACTGCATAAATAGGTCTAAGTCTTTTATCGCTTGAAATAATAGAAAATCCCTTATCGTCTTTGTAGTTGATTATATAAAGAGACGTGCTGACATTGGTATCACTCGCTCTTGTTTTAGGTTTGTTGGATATATTGATTAAATTTATATCTTTGACCTCTAATCCTCTATTTTCTTTTACACGCCTTGTTATGTTCTGGTTAGAGATTTCAGCAATCGCCTTGTTTGATATTGCTATTGCAGAATCTTTCGGAATAAAATATGATATGTCGTTATCTGGCAAAATTACATTTTCTTCTTTGTCTGTACAAGCATTAAAAATGATTAAGAATGCAAATAAATAATTTAATTTGAAAAAATTATTCATCTATTTATATTTTTATATTACAAGACTATAATTTTTTTCAATATCGTTAATCTTGGTGACCGATATTGAAAAGAAAAGTAATTGCAATAACATTTCATTATGCAAAATTACAGCAAAAAAAAATGATTGGCAATACTTATTTTTAGGTATTTCCTTATAAGGATTCTGACCTTGTCTTTTGCAACTTCCTGAATTTTTATCAAATTGTCGAAATTTAATTTTTGTGATGTACAACCATCCATACGGAGCATTACTATCAAACGCTCCGACTGTTTCGCCTAAACGCTCCGACTGTTTCGCCTAAACACTCCGACTGTTTCGCCTAAACACTCCGGGTGTTCCGACGAAACGCTCCGGGCGGATGACTGTAACACAAAAACTAAAAAATCTTTTGTAGGAGGCTAACGGTCGACTTTTCATGCCGTTTGTCTAAAAAATTCCCAATAAAAATATCTTTTAAGATAATAAAGCATACTATAAGGTGGATTTTCGGAATATTCTAACTAAATTTGCAGCTAAATTTACAATTACGCACAAAATGAAAAGAATCTTTCTTCCAATCACATTGATGCTTGCCGGAGTGATGATGCTCGCATCATGCCTCGGCGACGACAGTGATTCATCTGATATAGTATATTACGGCGACGGAGCGATTACATCTTTCTCGCTCGGCACGCTCAACAAATATTATCTGTATAACAACGGAGACACTATCAAGAAAACTACCGACGGCACCGACAGTACTACTACCGTAGACTGCAGCTCGGTGAAGATGACTATCGACCAGCTTGCCTATGCCAAGGACAAGGACGGCAACCTGACGAAGTGTCACCCGATTTTCAATACCGACTCGCTGCCGGCAGGTACCGACATCTCGAAGGTTGTTACTACCGTGAACAGCAAGAACTCGGGAGTCGTAACTCTGCTTCGACTGAAGAAGAACGCTACGGACAAGGATACTCTCGACTACTATTCTTCGTCTGACTCCATCGACTTCACCACTCCTCGCGAGTTCCGCGTATTCTCTACCGACGGCACTTACTACCGCCGATACCTCGTTACGCTCAATGTTCACAAGGAACAGCCCGACTCGTTCGCTTGGCATCGCCAGTCGATGGAGAATATTATCTCGAGCGAAACTAACATCGCAGCAGCTAAGACCGTTACTGCCGGCGACAATATATTCACTATTTTCAGCAATGGCTCTAATTCTTGTTTCATCGGGAAAAGCATAACCGACGACAGTAAGGAATGGCGCGTTACGGGGTCGAACATGAATATGGTGTTCGAACCTGAGGCTTACAAGAATGTAGCATCGCTCGACGGATGGGTCTATCTGCTTAACCAGGGCACACTGTTCCGTGCCGAGGATGCACACACATGGCAAACCGTGGCAGGCAATCTCAACGACAAGAACATCAAACAGCTCATCGGGGCTGCCAACGGGAAGCTTTATGCCCTCACGACTAACGGTATTGCAAGCTCTAAAGACGGAGTGGAATGGCAGGAGACTTCGCTCGACGGCAACAAGGACTTGCTGCCGGTTGAGAATCTGAATATCTGCGAATTGCCGCTGAAGACCAACAGCGACGTGAAGCGCATCGTGATTGTCGGCTCTAACCCTAACAACGGCGGAAATGCCGTGGTTTGGAGCAAACTGGAAGACAGCAGCGAGCAGACGGATTCTTACTCTTGGTCGCTCTATGAGGGAGTGGACAAAGATGCCCTGCCTGACATGAAGGGACTATCCGTGATGTATTACGACGGTAAGCTATACGCTATCGGCGGCGAAGGACAGAACGGCAGCAGTGCTACTGCCTACAGCAAGATATACTGTAGCACGGATCAGGCTCTGACATGGCATTCAAGCAGCATGTTCTCTCTGCCAGACGGATTCTCAAAGGATACTGAAGCGGCTGCCGTAAACATGGTGGCAGACAAATACAACCACGTATGGCTCGTTAACACAAAGGACGGCAAGGCATGGAAGATGCGCATCAACCGCCTCGGATGGAAAGAGGAGCAGAAGGCTTTCAACAAGTAATGCTTCACAGTTCAGCTCTCCCAGGACTCCAAGTCCTCAAAGAAATAGAACTCACAGCTCTCACTGAAACAGTTCTCCCAACTCTCCCAGTCCTCCCAGAATAGCCCTCCCCTATATATAATATAATAAGGTATAACAACAAGCATAATGCCCATAACAACCCTACATACCCAATCTGCCTCACGGCAAACACGCTCCATTCTGTCTGAAGGGATAGTTTGGATATTGCTCCTTCTCATCATGCCGCTCACTGCCAACGCTCAGGAAGACGACATGTACAAGATGGAGATTGGAGCCGGAGTGGGACTCGTTAGCTATGAGGGCGACTTCAACGGCAGTGTAACGAAAAACATGCAGCCCGGTGCTTCGCTAATCCTCAGGAGGGTTTTCAATCCGTATATGGACGTGAGGCTGAACCTGATGTACGGCAATCTGAAGGGCGACTCCAACGGGACAAAGACGTATTACCCCGACTACCAGCAGTCGCCATACTCTTTCAGCAATACGCTGATAGACCTGTCGATGACTTACGAATACAACTTCTGGCCATACGGCACAGGAAAAGACTACCGCGGGGCTAAACGACTCACGCCATTCGTGTTCCTCGGTATCGGAGGAACTTACGTGAAGACTGAACAAAAGAGCGTCTTCACCGGCAACTTGCCTATCGGACTGGGCGTGAAATACAAACTCGCAAAACGAGTAAACCTGGCTATAGAATGGGCTATGCACTTCTCGCTGAGCGATGAGCTCGACGGAGTGAAAGACCCGTATATGATAAAGAGTAGCGGACTCTTCAAGAATACCGACTGCTACTCGGCTCTGCAACTGACGCTGACTTACAGCTTCATGCAGAAATGTAAAACATGCAACAGCGACAAATATGACTGACAAGAATAACATTGCAATAGATATGGAACGCATTCCGCAACATATCGCCATCATCATGGACGGCAACGGAAGATGGGCAACGGAACGCGGCAAGGAAAGAAGCTACGGACATCAGGCTGGTGTGGAGACCGTTAGGAGAATTACTTCGGAGTGTACACGACTCGGAGTGAAATACCTTACGCTCTATACCTTCTCTACCGAAAACTGGAACCGACCTGCCGACGAGGTGGCTGCACTGATGGGACTCGTGCTCACGGCTCTCGAAGACGAGCTCTTCATGAAGAACAACGTGCGCTTCCAGGTTATCGGAGACATCGACCGACTGCCGGAACAGGTGCAGCGGAAACTTCAGGAGACCATTGAACACACCGCCAAGAATACGGCAATGACTATGGTTATCGCTCTGAGCTACTCTTCGCGCTGGGAGATTACAAAGGCGGTGAAGAATATCGCGTCGCTCGTGGCTGAAGGTAAGATGAAAGCCGACGACATTACGGAGGATACTGTAACTCAGAATCTTACGACAAACTTTATGCCTGACCCCGACCTGCTGATACGCACGGGAGGCGAACTGAGAATATCCAACTATCTGCTCTGGCAAATCGCATACTCGGAACTTTATTTCTGCGACACCTACTGGCCAGACTTCCGCGAACCGGATCTGCACAAAGCTATTCTCAGCTATCAGAACAGGCAGCGACGCTTCGGAAAAACTGAGGCGCAGGTGGAAGACGAAACAAAATAACTGAGCTGCAAAAAGTAAGAACTTGAACAAAAAGAAGAATAATATTACTAAAGATAAACGATGAACAAGACACTGAAAAGGCTGCTGCTCGGTCTCGTTGCCCTATTTACGGTAACTACAGCCGGAGCACAGGAGAAAATCGTAAATCCGGACATTACTTACGCTGGCTCGCCACGCAACTGCATTATCGGCGGCATCGCCGTGTCGGGCGTGGAGGGATACGAGGACTATATGCTTACTGGTATCTCCGGACTGTCTGTCGGACAGGAGGTTACCGTACCGGGACAGGAGATTACGGATGCCGTAAAACGCTACTGGCGACACGGTCTGTTCTCTAAAGTGACTGTGGCTGCCGACTCTATCGTGGGCGACAAGCTTTACCTGCACTTCTATCTCGCCACACGTCCACGTGTGTCGGTCATCAACTACACGGGAGTGAAAAAGTCGGAACGCGAAGACCTCGAGACGAAACTCGGACTGCTCAAGGGCAGTCAGATTACTCCTAACATGATTGACCGTGCCAAGACGCTTGCCGGAAACTATTTCCACGACAAGGGATTCAACAATGCCGAGATTACAATCACACAGGTGGACGACCTTTCTAACAAAAACCACGTAATCCTTAATGTCGATGTTGACAAAAAGGAGAAGATTAAGGTTAGGAACATCTTCCTTGAGGGCAACAAACAGGTGTCTACAAAGAAAATAAAGGGAGGACTGTTCTCTAAAGGTGCCCTCGGAAAAATTCGCGAAGCCGGCAAACTGTCGAGCTTCATGAAGTCTACTAAATTTACTCCCGAAAGATATAAAGAGGGTAAGCAGAAGCTTATCGACAAATACTACGAACTGGGATTCCGCGATGCGGAGATTCTGGAAGACAGCGTGTGGAACAACGACCCGAAACACGTGAACGTGTTCATCAAGATTAACGAAGGAAAGAAATACTACATCCGCAATATAACATGGGTGGGAAACACCGTCTTCACTACCGATTATCTGAGCCGTGTGCTCGGAATGAAAAAGGGCGACGTATACAACCAGAAACTCTTGAACAAGCGTCTCTCTGAGGACGAGGATGCCGTGGGAAACAACTATTGGAACGACGGTTATCTCTTCTATAGTCTTACTCCTACGGAGGTGAACATCGTGGGCGACTCCATCGACCTGGAGATGCGTATCTACGAGGGGCAGCAGGCTCACATCAGCCGCGTACGCATCAACGGTAACACTCGGCTCTACGAGAACGTTATCCGCCGCGAACTGCGCACAAAGCCTGGCGACCTCTTCTCTAAAGACGCGCTGCAGCGTTCTGCACGTGAGCTTGCATCTATGGGACACTTCGACCCGGAACAGGTGAACCCGGATGTGCAGCCTAACTACGAAGACGGTACGGTAGACATCAACTGGAATCTCGTACAGAAGTCTAACGACCAGATTGAATTCTCGCTCGGATGGGGACAGACGGGTGTCATCGGACGCATCGGACTGAAACTGAACAACTTCTCTATGCGAAACCTGTTCAACAAAAACCGTGAGCACCGCGGCATCATGCCTATCGGCGACGGCGAGACTCTCTCGCTCGGCGCTCAGACCAACGGTTCTTACTATCAGTCGTACAACGCTTCTTACTCTACTAACTGGTTCGGAGGCAAGCGACCGATTCAGTTCACAGTGGGAGCATACTTCTCTAAGCAGACCGACGTGAACAGCAACTACTACAACTCGGCACTCATGAACAACTACTACTATAACTACTACGGTTACGGTAGCTCTTACAACTATAACTACGAGAACTATCTCGACCCAGACAAATACGTGGAACTCTTCGGAGTATCTATCGGTTGGGGTAAGCGCTTGCGCTGGCCTGATGACTACTTCCAGCTCTCGGCAGAACTCTCTTACCAGAGATATATGTTGAAAAACTGGCAGTACTTCATCGTTAGCGACGGAAACTGCAACAACCTTAACCTGAGCCTCTCGCTCTCGCGTACATCTACCGACAACCAGCTCTTCCCGCGCCGCGGTTCTGAGTTCATGGCATCGGTAACGGTTACTCCACCATGGTCGAAGTTCCAGAAGAAGGATTATGAACATCTTGCCACTAACCCGCAATCGCCTAACTACAAGGCGGAGCAGCAGGAAAAATACCGCTGGGTTGAATACCACAAGTGGAAGTTCAAGGCTCGTATGTTTACATCGCTCACTAACGGACAGAAGTGTCTCGTGCTTATGACTCGTGCCGAGATGGGACTCCTCGGTTCTTACAACAAGCACAAGAAATCACCGTTTGAGACTTACTACGTCGGCGGTGACGGTATGAGCGGATACTCTTCTGGATATGCCGAGGAGACTATCGGACTACGCGGATACGAGAATGGTACCGTTGGTTACAACAGTTACGCATACGATCGCTTCACAATGGAGCTTCGCTATCCGTTCCTGCTTGGCAACACCACTATCTACGGTCTTACCTTCCTTGAGGCAGGTAATGCATGGAGCGACACCAAGAAATTCAATCCGTTCGACATGAAGCGTTCTGCCGGTATCGGTGTAAGAATCTATCTGCCTATGGTCGGACTTATGGGTATCGACTGGGCTTATGGCTTCGACAAGGTTCTCAACGGCAGCTCTTACAAGAAGGGCGGTTCGCAGTTCCACTTCATATTGGGACAGGAATTCTAAAGCCTCTCCCCCTTGCCGCTCTATGAGCGGCTTCCCCCTCCCCGAAGGGAGGGGAGTAGTATGCGAGAGAGCTTGAAGAATACTGTGATGATTGAGTTCATACAAGATAGCTGTAAGGTTTGACAACTATAATAAAAAAGCATCTGTAACAGATATAATATAACAACAAGATTATTATCTGTAACAATATAACAACAAGATTAATAATAAAAACAATTATAACACCCCTCTATGCATTCAGGCATATCACTCCCCTCCCCGTGGGGAGGGGGAAGCCGCTTGCGGCGCGGGGGAGAGGCTTCAATTATGAAAAAAATACTATTTATCGCAGTAATGCTGTTATCAGCAATAGGCATGAGCGCACAGAAGTTCGCTCTTGTCGACATGGATTATATCCTGAAGAACATCCCTGCATACGAGCGTGCCAACGAACAACTCTCGCAGGTTGCAAAGAAATGGCAGGCTGAGGTCGATGCCATCGGTACCGAGGTACAGACAATGTATAAGAACTACCAGAACGAGTCGGTATTCCTCTCACAGGAACAGAAGAAAGCCCGCCAGGAGGCTATCCTTAATAAAGAGAAGGAAGCAAGCGAACTGAAAAAGAAATACTTCGGACCGGAGGGTGAGCTATACAAGAAACGCACCAGCCTGATGACACCTATACAGGAGGAAATCTACAATGCTGTGAAGGATATCAGCGACCTGCGCGGATATTCGCTCGTGCTCGACAGAGCTTCCGACACGGGTATCATCTTTGCCTCGCCAAAGGTGGACATCAGCAACGAAGTGCTAACAAAACTCGGCTATTCTGCAAATTAATTTGGTAGGAAATAAAAAACATATTACATTTGCATCCGCTATCTGTTAAGATACAGAAATAATACTATACTGCCAACAAAAGATTTGTACAGCAC
>ERZ869991.434-NODE-434-length-14438-cov-4.827032_pt1 | contig 14438 bp, 10 predicted proteins | sample MGYA00520862_ERZ869991 | MGnify/ENA primary metagenome ERZ869991 (study PRJEB32232, sample SAMN07284978) | human gut metagenome | biome: human-associated habitat; material: feces | host: Homo sapiens | place: Tanzania | collected 2014-08-11 ...
TATAGGATGTATATGTATTTTTGAGTGAAAACTGTTTGAAAATTGCCGAGTATGGGATTTTTAATTAAGAAAATGTTGGAAAAAGTATGGAAAAATGCGCATATACCATAAACATGGTATGCTAAATGATACATTTGTGGTATTTCGGGAACCGGAAAACCGCCGTACCTTTGCAACATCGAAAGTAAGAAGAGAATTTAAACTTCTCGACATGCTTTCAATAATAGAAAATAAACAATAAAAATATACGACTATGAGCGAAAAGAAACTACATTTCGAGACATTACAGTTACACGTTGGTCAGGAACAGCCGGATCCGGCTACAGATGCACGTGCCGTACCTATATATCAGACAACATCATACGTTTTCCGTAATTCGCAGCATGCTGCCGACCGCTTTGCGCTCCGCGATGCCGGAAATATCTACGGCAGACTGACTAACTCTACTCAGGGAGTGTTTGAAGACCGTGTGGCTGCCCTTGAGGGTGGCGTTGCCGGACTTGCTGTTGCTTCGGGTGCAGCAGCCGTTACCTATGCCCTGCAGAATATACTTGCTGCCGGCGACCATATCGTTGCTGCCGACAATATGTATGGCGGTTCGTTTAATCTTATAACCCACACCCTCCATACGCTTGGCATTACAAACACAATAGTAAACGTAAACGACCTCGATGCTCTTGAGGCGGCTATCCAGCCGAACACAAAGGTCGTGTATGCCGAGACCTTCGGAAACCCGAACTCCGACGTTACCAACCTTGATGCCGTGGCAGCCGTGGCCCACAAGCATAATATCGTTTTCATCGTAGACAACACCTTCGGCACACCATACCTTATACGTCCAATCGAGCACGGTGCCGACGTGGTAGTACACTCAGCAACAAAGTTCATCGGTGGACATGGTTCAAGTCTTGGTGGCGTAATCGTTGACGGAGGAACATTCGACTGGAAGGCAAATGCCGACAAATATCCTTCGCTCGCAAAGCCAGACCCAAGCTATCATGGAGCAATCTTTGCTGATGTTGCCGGTAAGGCAGCATTCGTAACACGTATTCGTGCCGTTGTGCTCCGCGATACGGGAGCTACCATTTCTCCGTTCAACGCATTTATCCTCTTGCAGGGACTCGAGACGCTGTCGCTTCGTGTGGAGCGCCATGTAGAGAATGCACTGAAAGTGGTTAAGTTCCTTGCCAACCATCCTAAGGTGGCAAAGGTAAATCATCCGTCGTTGCCTTCTCATCCAGACCATGCTCTATACGAGAAATATTTCCCTAATGGCGGTGGCAGTATCTTTACCTTCGAGATTAAGGGAGGAGAAAAGGAAGCATGGAAGTTTATCGATTCACTGAAGATTTTCTCTCTTCTTGCCAATGTTGCCGATGTGAAGAGTCTCGTTATACATCCATACACCACGACTCACTCGCAGATGACGCCAGAGGAGCTCGCACAGCAACATATCACTCCTTCAACTATCCGACTGAGCATCGGTACGGAGCATATCGACGATATTATCGATGACCTGAGTCAGGCGTTTGATAAAATTTAAAGATTTAAAAAATTAAAAATTGAAAGATTGGAAAATTTTATGATAGCAAAGAAACTTACAGACCTGATTGGCAACACTCCGTTGCTTGAACTCGGAAAGTTCTCAGCGTCGAAAAATATAGAGACTCCAATTGTTGCCAAGGTGGAATATTTCAATCCCGGAGGCAGCGTGAAAGACCGTATTGCTCTGGCTATGATTGAGGATGCCGAGGAGAAAGGAATACTGAAGCCCGGAGCTACCATCATAGAACCTACGAGCGGTAATACCGGAGTAGGCCTTGCTCTCGTGTCTGCCGTAAAAGGCTATAAACTCATTCTTACCATGCCGGAGACGATGAGTGTGGAGCGTCGCAACCTCGTAAAGGCTTATGGAGCGGAAGTAAGATTGACACCGGGAAAGGACGGAATGGCGGGTGCTATCAAGGCTGCCAACGAACTGCGGGATTCTATCCCTGGAGCAGTAATACTTCAGCAGTTTGAAAACAAGGCAAACCCAAAGCGCCACTACGAAACTACGGGACTTGAAATCTGGGAACAGACAGAAGGCAAGGTGGATATCTTTGTTGCCGGAGTGGGAACGGGCGGTACCGTTTCGGGTATCGGCAAAAGACTGAAGGAGAAGAATCCTGAAGTAAAGGTGATTGCCGTGGAACCGCTAACTTCTCCTGTGCTCAACGGCGGTGCCAGCGGTCCGCATAAGATTCAGGGAATTGGAGCCGGCTTCGTACCGAAGACCTACGATGCTTCTGTTGTCGACGAGGTGTTTGATGTAGACAATGATGATGCTATCCGCACAGGACGTGAACTTGCCAAACAGGAAGGTCTGCTTGTCGGAATATCATCAGGAGCGGCAGCCTTTGCAGCAGCAGAGATTGCCAAGCGCCCGGAGAATAAAGGCAAGCGTATCGTTGTATTGCTGCCAGACACCGGAGAGCGTTATCTCTCTACGGTCCTCTATGCCTTCGAGGAATATCCGCTGTAAGGAGAGGGAGCCATAAAGTTTAATAAAATTGTTAATGGATAAAACCAAAGCCGCATCAGGCATCCGGAGCTTAGCCATACTCCAGATACATGATGCGGCTTTTTTGTATGTTTACAGTTTTACTTTATGAGTCTCGATAATACCGTTAGTCAGTTCCACGCTGACGAGATAAATGCCTGACGGCACACCGGCAACGCTGATAGTCTTCTGACACTCGTTTTCGCGAAGGAGCTTGCCCTGCAGGTCGCGTACCTCGATTGAAACCACGCCCTCTGTGCTCTGTGCAGTAAGGGTGCCGTCGGCGATGTTGAAGCCAACGAACTGTTTCATCGGCTCAGCCTTAACTTCGTTGATACCGTCGAGCTGACCTTCGGTGAGTCCTTGGAAGTACATAGATACAGGGATATCGCCCTGTTTGTCTGCAAACTTAGCATCCGGTACGCTGATAGTAACCTTGTGCTTGCCAGCCTTCACGCTGCCGAGCAGGATGATACGGTTGTCGATAATGTCACCAGGACACCAGTTGCTGAACGACTGCCATGATGCGTCGCTCTTCTTCCATACACCATAGATACCGTTACTCTGCGTGTTGTATTTACGGAATGGCTCGCATGAGGTTCTGCCCGGCTTGTAGGTAAGTATCGGCTCATTGTTGCCGTCGTAATAAACGTAGTGCCAACGGCGGTTATACTCTTCGCCGCCGGAGTTAGCCCCGTGGTTGGAAGTGATGAGCACGAGCATTCCGCTCTGTACATCCTTCGGCACCTCAAACTCATAGGTCTTCACCGTCTTGCCCAAAGTGTCGGTGGCATTTTCGTTATAGTTGTTCAAGTTGTGGGCGATATATTCCGGATTCTTTATCACGATAGGCACGAGAACGTCCTTGTCTGTCTCCACACCGCGGTTCTCAGGTTGCGAAGAGAACTTCAGTGTTCCGAGGAACACGTCGCTTCTGCCGGAACAGCCTGAAATCTGAGTGTTTGCTGCATACGGCACACCGAACAACTCATACTCCACCCATATGTCATACTTCTCGCGCAACTCTTTGTCGCGGAAAATGTAGCTGAGGTAAGGCACGTCGTAAGTGTACGGCACCGTGTCCGGCTTCTTGTTCTTGTTCATAAACGGAGTGATGAAACGTCCTATCTCGATACGCGGCACGTTGTTCTCCGGATTGTTGTAGTCAATCTTGTAGCTCTCTTGACCCTTAGGCACAAAGGCGAGGTTGATGTTGCCGATGCGGTCGTAGTTGTCGCAGCAAGCCTGCACCCAAACGTTCATCTGCAGCTTGTCGCCCATTTTGTTAAGCTGTTCGTCGGTAAGCTTCACGGCATAGAGCGACGTGCGGTGGCGCAGAATACCGTCGAGGGTAGGGTCGTCGGGGTTATTCTCCACGAGATAGCCGTCGTAGAACCTTACGCTGTTGAATACCGTCACCGTGTCTTCTTCTCCAGCCATGGCATTGCCACCAATGGCGAGAAACGACAGAGTGAATGCTGAATTCCTGATAAATCTTTTTACGTTCATAATACCTTTTGTTATAAAATGGCACTGCAAAGTTAACATTTTATTATGTATATCACAATAAGTTACCTTTTCTTAATGATAAAAATACCGATACTTGTACAAATTTCATTATCTTCGCACCTGTAAATTTGCAATTACTAACTATTTATCATATTCAATGAAAACGACAAATAAACTTATTGCTGCCTCTCTGCTGATTGCTGCATGCTCGCAGACGGCTTGGGCGGAGAAGAACGTAGTGAAATCACCCGACGGGAAACTCGTGGTTACTACAGAGGATACCGACGGTAAACTTTTCTATACCGTAGACTACAACGGAAAGAAAATGATACTCCGCTCAAGACTCGGACTCGAAAGCAGTCTTGGGGACTTCTCGCAGAACCTGAAATATGAGTCTGCCGCAACGGATAAAATCAGCAAGCATTATGAGATGCGCTCTACAAAGGCATCGGCTGTAGACTATGAGGCGAACCAAATGAATGTAACATATGTGAACGAGAAGAAGATTCCGATGACCGTAACCTTCAATGTTTCCAACAACGATGTTGCCTTCCGTTACTCGTTCCGTCAGCAAGGCGACAACCGCCACATTATTATATATAGGGAAGCTACAGCCTTCCAACTGCCGGAACAGACTACCACATTCCTGTCGCCGCAGTCTGATCCGATGATAGGCTGGAAACGCACGAAGCCGAGCTATGAGGAGGAGTACACTCCCGACGCTCCACTCACGGCAAAGTCGAAATACGGTAGAGGCTACACATTCCCGTGTCTCTTCCATATCGGCAACGACGGATGGGCACTCATAAGCGAGACTGGCACACGAAGCAGCTATCCCGGCTGCCGCATTGCCAACTACGACAAGGAAAAAGGCTACGAAATAGCCTTCCCGATGAAGGAAGAATGTGATGGCATTGGCTCGAACAATGCCATTTTCGCATTGCCTGGAAGTACACCGTGGCGCACAATCACCGTGGGCGAGACTTTGAAACCTATTGTTGAAACGACAATACCGTATGATGTCGTAGACCCGCTCTACGAACCGTCGGAACAGTATAAGCCGGGACGCTATACATGGAGCTGGCTGATATGGCAAGACAATTCGGCAAACTATAATGACCAGAAGCAGTTTGTAGACCTTTCGGCAGCGATGGGCTACGAATATGTGCTCGTCGACGGACTGTGGGACGACCAGACCGGTAGGGAGCGCATTGCCGAACTGAGCCGGTACGCACAGAGCAAGGGTGTGCATCTCATGCTGTGGTACAACAGCAACGGAACGGAAAACGATGCACCGCAGGGACCGCACAACTGCATGGACAAGTCTATCGAGCGCAAAAAGGAGATGGCTTGGATGAAGAGTATCGGTGTGAAAGGCATAAAGGTAGACTTCTTCGGTGGCGACAAACAGCATACCATGCAGCTTTACGAAGATATCTTGAGCGATGCCAATGACTACGGAATACAATGTATTTTCCATGGCTGCACCTTGCCGAGAGGGTGGGAGAGAATGTTCCCTAACTATGTATCGAGCGAGGCTGTGCTGGCTTCAGAAAACGTGTTCTTCTCTGAACATCATGCCAAGAAAGAGGGCTTCGAACTGACGATGCATCCTTTCTGTCGTAATGCCGTAGCTTCGATGGACTGGGGCGGAACGATGATGAACCGCTATATGTCGTGCGACAACAAGAGTCGTCATCGCCGCTATACGTCGGATGTGTTTGAAATGGCATCCGCCATTGTCAACCAGGCAAGCATAAACTGTATCGCCATATACCCGAACAACCTCAATGAACTGCCGCAACACGAGATAGACTTCCTTAAGGGCGTACCGACAACTTGGGACGAGACTCGCTTTATCGACGGCTATCCGGGAAAATATGTTGTTATGGCCCGTAGGCACGGTGCCGACTGGTATGTCGTAGGTCTGAACGGTACGGACAAGCCAATGAGCTTGAACCTAAACCTGAGCATGCTGTCTGGGAAAACAGTAAGCTACTATTATGAAACTCCCGACAAGAAGAGTCTCTGGCCAGTATCCCATGTAAAGAAACAGAATATAGGAAAAACCGGAAAAGTAAAGGTGACGATGTTGTCTAACGGCGGATTTATCTTGAAATAGAAACAGGCGAATAAATCAGACAATAATGCATATATAAGTGATAAATCAATGTGATTTGATGCTTATATATGCATTTTTTTATGATTTTAATGCAAAACAAAATCAATTTAATATATTTAGCAGTATTTTGATTTGCATTTTAAACAAATCTGTATATCTTTGCAAACACAAAATACAGAAACAGCAATTTTTATACAGGATAATTTTAAAATTTAAGTATAGGATAATTTAAAGAAGAAATAAAAATTTTAGTTATGAAGAGACTTTACTTACAAAATTTGCTTTTGTTGGCTGCATGCGGCACAATGAATGCACAGACAGACAATGGGTTTTCACTCATCCCTTCGCCGGATGACGACACTTCCATCATGTACACAATTTCCAACAACGGAAAATATGCGGGCGGCTATAGTCTTGCAACCAAGCAGGCTGTAGTTTATGACATCGAAAACAAGGAACTTAAAGTGTTCGGAAAGGAAAATGGTGAAGGAACAGGCGATGTGCGCAACATTTCAGATGACGGAAAGTTCCAGTTTTATATAAGCGATGAAAATGGAAGCAGAAGCTATCTTTATTCTTTCTCTCAAAGTGAGCCGCTGGTAGATTATGGAGAGGGTTCTCTTGCAAAGGGCGTTGTTCGCGGCGGCGACATGGTTGTCGGTGCAATGATGCAAGACAACGGTGCATACTGGAGTGCCTGCTACTGGAACGGTACAGACAAGACTCCTGTCTATCTGCCGGAACCTTCAGACAAATGGTCGGGATGGACTTCTATGGACGAGTCTGACCCTACTGTTGTAAACGGAACTTCGGCAGACTTCATCTCTGCTGACAAGTCTGTAATCGCCGGATATGTAATTGACAACCAGTCTTCTTATCCTGCCGTACTTTGGAGACTCAACAAGGACGGCAAGACATATTCTCTGGATTTCATCAGCCGCAGATATTTCGACAACGACTATGACGGCAAGAAGCCGTATGTACTGTTTACTCCTGCCGGCTTGAGCGAGAACGGAAAGTGGCTTGCACTCACTGTTGCAACATCTCCAGACGGTTGGACTTTCAACTATGGTTTTGGAAGATACAATGTAGAGACCGACGAGCTTGAGACTTACATCTATCCTTCCGAAGATGACATAGAAGAAACAAATGCTTCCGCAATCGCTGACGACGGTACAATTGTTGGTTTCAACGGTGGTTTCCAGGCAGAAAAGGGTATAGTCTGGAAGGCTGGCGAGGAAAAACCGGTATATCTCGCAGAGGCATATCCTGGCGTTCCGCAGTTTGCCGAGTATGATGCAATCGGCGGACACATGCCAGGCTGCATTTCTGCTGACGGACGCTATATCGTAGGCTACGGATATTACTACAGAGACGGCGGTACGGCTGAAGACACAAGCGACGATACGGCAGGTTACGAGTCATACGTCTTCGACACACAGAACAAGAATGCTACAGACATTGCTGCTGCACCTTCTGCCGGAAAGACAAGCTCCGACAATACTGTTGTTGCCCGCTATGACATCACGGGCAAGCGCATTCAGGCACGTGTGCCGGGAATTAATATTCTGAAAATGCGTTCAGGAAAAGCGGTTAAGACTGCAGAGAAATAACAGCAGTATCCTTCTGAACATAATATAGAGAAACAGAAAAACGCTTAGGGCGTGTTTGGATTTGTCCAGACACGCCCTCTGTAATTATACGAACCTTCACAGGTTCTCTGACATGAAGCAAATTTTACTTGTAAAGGCAGTGGTTACTTGTTCCAGAATTTCTCCAGTCGCAAGTATTCCTTCTTTGACAGCGGCAGGAAAGAGCCGTGTTGTGGGTCGCTGACACCCTTAATATCTGTGGGCGAATGGAAATTGCGCAGGTTCTTGTCAGCCCGGCAGATGCGGTATTTTGTCGGGTTCGACGAATATTCCACATAGCCCACACGCCATGTGTCGTCGCCGGCAACCTGGAAAGCCGATGCTCCCTCGCACTGTTTGTTACCCTCAAACTTCACATAATCCTTCGTGTCCGGCTCAGGCCACGGACCCGTCAGCTTGTCGGAACAAGTGGCAAAGATACCTCTCTGTCCGCCTTCCTTCTTTATCATCATGTGGTATTTGCCGTCTGCCTTCACATAAACGATGTCGGCATCAATAGTGGCATAGCCCCAGTCGAAGAGCAGTTGAGGCTTGGTAATCTTGGTAAACGAGCGGTCGGCATACGAATAGAACACACGGTCGTACTTGTCCTCCGGCTTGTTCAAGAGCGAGTAGTAGATAAAGTATCCGCCCTTAGTACCGTCCTTCCATGTATAGTCCTTGTCCCATACCACCTGTGGTGCCCAAACTCTACATATACCGCTATAGTCCTTATACACATCTGGTGATTCCGGGTCGCAGAAGATTCCGGGGCCCTTGCGGAAGTCGAAAGTAACGGAAGTCCAGTGGCACAGGTCGTCGCTCTTGAGCAGGTCAATGCCGTAGTTGTTCCACTTATGACTGTTAGCAACACACATGTCTGTCGTAACCATAACAAAACCTTTGCCGTCGGCAGAACGGTTGATGTAGGCATCCCTTGCCCCGCCTTCTATTCTCGACAAGGCTTTAGTGTCGTAGACCTCATTGCCGTTGTTCAGGTCATGCCAGTTCTCGGCGTCGCGACTGAGCGCAAAAGCCGTCCATTCGCCCTTTCGGCTCATGTGGCAGTAAAGATAGCCGTAGATATTCTTCGGCTGTGGTAAAGCAGGAAGCATCATCAAGACTGCCACTGCTGTAAGAAGAATTCTTTTCATCTTATTCTGATATTATTGGTTTTATAGTTTGAGTGCACAAAAGTATTTATTTTATTGTTTAAGAGTGTAGACTTATCGTCACAAAAAGTATGAGAATCGTTCAAAAGCACAAATGAGTCTGCTCCCGCAGACTCATTTATTATACAATCCTGAAATCTTTTACCATTTAAACTAATACCAATCAAAACATTGCAAACTTAATGTCTTTTCAAAATTATCCTGCTAATCAATACCAAACTACTAATATACCTATATGCAATAATGTCAAACTGGTTAAATTACTTAAAACCTAAAACAAAATCTATTTTTTCAATCCCTATTGAAAATAAAAAGCAGTATCATCTTTTTAATATTATTTTTTCAAGTCAATTATTCTTTCTGTCGTCGGCATCCTCTTTGTCGTCGGCATTCAGAGTCGTTAGTATACGAACACCTTGAATCTCTTCATGCTTCCTGGAGCGCCTTGTTCCATTCGCGGCAGATAGTCGAGCGCCTTAACCTGTTGCTCAGCACCGAGATCAATCACGATGAGGTGAGGGAAGTCGGCTGCCTTTTCCGTCTGCCAGTAAGTAGACTCCTGCAAGTCGAAAGCTTTATCACCGGTGTGGTTGCCGAGTTCATTCTCGCTGTCGGCATATTTCACTTGCCATTGTTCTCTTCCAATCCTCTTGCCGTCGTTGCCTTTCAAGTAAATCTCGGCGATAGCGAGAGGTTCGTTGTCGTGAGTGTCAAGGCATTGTATGGCGAGATACCGGCCTTTCACCGTCTTTCCGAATTCTATAGTCTGCCATCCGTTGCCAGCTTTTGTAGAGCCCTGAGCCACGGGCGTAGCAGAATTGAGATCCGGCTTGTCGCCAATGTTGTTGTGCTTGTTGCTCTTCTCCAACTGTAGCTTGTCGAGTTCCGGTTTGTCCTGTCCCCAAACCACCGGGTTCTTTGTTCCGACAACGTCGAGCACTACAATCTCGTTCTTTCCTTTCTTCAGCCAGCAGCCAGGACAGTAGAGAGTCTGTTGCGGACCGATTGCCCAGAATCTTCCCAAGGCATGACCATTGACGTAAACCTGTCCTTTTCCCCATTTCTCCATGTTGAGGAAGGTGTCGCCAACCTTTTTCAAGTTGAATGTCCCTTTGTAATATCCAATTCCGGCAGGAGTCATATCAGGTGTGAACAAATCATTGTGGGCAGAATTCATCGCCTTGATTGCCGTAGCGTAATCGTCGGGGATAGAGCGCATGCGCCAGTTCTTGAGGTTCCATGTTACTTCGTCGCCGTCGATGTCGGCAGAGAGAGTAACGTCACCGAGCAGACCTTTATAGTCTTTTATTGCCCTTCCGAAGTTAATTCTTCCCATACCCTCGACGAGGATAGTAAGCGTCTGTCCCTTTTCCGTTGCCGGCAATGCGAGAGAGCGTTCATTCTTCACTCTGTCAATCTTGCCGATATACTTGCCGTTTATGAAAACCTGAACGAAGTCATGACCGTTTATGGTCAGCATGCTTCCATTCTTGATTTCCGGCAGAGTAGTGTTGTATATCATCGAACCCCAGCCCATGTTCATATCCTCAAAAGTCAGAGGATTGCGGTTGATGGCGTCGCTGTCGGTGGCGCAGAATATCGGAGCCGCATACGAGAGTTTGAACTCGGGTATTGTTGTCAATGGCATTGGAGCTTTAGGCGCATCCGGCAGTTTAGTGTCAGAATACTTCTGGAGAGTTTTCCTTAGTAGCCAGTATTTCTCCGTTGCCTGTCCGAATTCGCCAATCGGAGCATCATAGTCGTATGATGTCACGTCGGGGGCGAATCCTGGGGAGTTTGCTCCAGCCCAATGACCGAAGCTTGTTCCTCCGTGTGTCATATATAGCGAGAAGGATATCCCTTTCGAGAGCATCTCGTCGATACCTTCCACCATGTCTTTTGCCGGGCGCGTTTCATGCCTTGCGCCCCATTTGTCAAACCATCCGCTCCAGAACTCTGAGCACATCAGCGGAGCTTCCGGACGCAGTTCTCTCAGTCGGCGGAACTGGTTGTCGATATTGGCACCCGTTCCGAAGTTCATTGTCCATACGAGGTCGTCGAGTCCGTTCTTCTCGAAGTTTGAGTTCCAGTCGCATTGGAAGAGCGTTACGTCGTTGCCCCAGTATTTGCGGAGCGTGTCGCGAATCTCACTGACGTACGGTTTGTTTTCGCCGTAGCTTCCGTATTCATTCTCCACCTGAACCATAATGACAGGTCCGCCGTTCTTTATCGTCAGCGGTGCGAGTTGTCGAGCCACCTCTTTTTCGAAGCGAGCCACCCGCTGCATGAAATACGGGTCTTGTTCGCGCAGCTTGATATCCTTCTTCTTGAGTAGCCACCAAGGCAGTCCGCCCATTTCCCATTCGGCGCAGACGTAAGGTCCTGGTCTGACGATGACATACATTCCGTTTTTCTGTGCCAGTCGGCAGAAAGCCGCCACGTCGTTCTGTCCAGAGAAGTCGAACTTGTTTTCTTGCGGTTCATGAATGTTCCAGAACACATACAGACAGACGGTGTTCATGCCGAGTGCCTTGCACATCTTGATGCGGTGTTCCCAATATTGTTTCGGGATACGCGGATAATGCAGTTCGGCGGCTTTTACAACAAAAGGTTTTCCGTTAAGAAGGAAAGTCTTGTTACCAGCCTTGAAAGTTCCTCCTTTTGCCTCGGCAGTCATCGGCATTGCCATGAGAGCGAGTGCTGTTGCAAGCATTAAAAGAGGTTTAAATGTATGTGTCATAGGTTCATCGTTTTTTCGTTTTCGCTTGCAAAAGTATAATGTAACGAAAAAAGGATAGTTCTATTATCGTTAATCGATGTACAAAAATCATTATTCGCACGATTTGTATTCATATATGAACGATAATGTTTATAAAACAGACTTTATTGCATGGTTTAATTATCATTACATCCATGGTGTACACGGATATTTTGGTGGTTCATGCGAAAAGAAAAAGCCAAAATGTTTTTTGGCGATTTTACCCTCACACCCTCACACATACCCCATGAAGCCCCTGTTTATCGGGGTTTCGATGGTGAGGGTAAGTGTGAGGGATGGTGAGAGTAAGTGTGAGGGATAGTGAGGGCTATTCCGCAGCCGTAATGTTCTTCTCCACATATTCCTTAACGAGCATTCCGAATTCCTTTTTGAAGCATTGCGAGAAATACCTTGGTGTAGAGAAACCAACGCGATAAGAAAGTTCGCTGACTCTTATCGCCGGTTCGGCTCTCAGTATGCGGCAAGCCTCCTTCAAGCGGATGCTTGTTATGAAACTCGTGATGTTTTGTCCGGTTATTGCGCGCAGCTTGTTGTAGAGCGACGAACTGCTGATGCAGAGGTCAGCGGCAAGCTGTTCGCGTCCATAGTCGCTGTCGAGGATATGCTCCATAATCTTTGCGATAACGCTTTCGAGGAAAATCTTGTCCGGACTGCTGTAGTGTTGCTCCTCCACCTTGTATTCGGTCTGCGTTTCAAACTTGCGGCGCACTCTCTCGCGGTTGGCTATAATGTTCTCAATCCTTATCAGCAGGTCGCTGAGGTTGAATGGCTTTGTTATATACTCGTCGGCTCCCACCTTATAGCCCTCGTTGCGGTCGTCGTCTTGAGTCTTAGCCGTAAGCATGATTACTGGCAGCTGCGAGTAGTCATCGTTCTGCTTAATCCATTTCGTCAGTTCGATACCGTTCATCACCGGCATCATAACATCCGTAACCACTACATCAAGAGCCGTTTTCTCTATTATGCGCTGTGCCTTCTCTCCGTTCACGGCGGTTTTCACGTTGAAGTGTCCCGAGAGGATATTCTTCATCAGTGTGAGCAGTTCGGTATTGTCCTCCACCACGAGAATGGTGTAGTCCTTTTCCACGTCCTTCTCCGCCTTTTCGGTAGCCGTCTCGAGGTCAGCCTCGTCCATAGGTGAGTTGATGTCGTTAGACTGAACCACTGCTATAGGTGCCTTTGAGATCTCCTCCTCCGAGTAGCTGTCTTCGTCGATAGGCAATGTTACGGTGAATGCCGTGCCCTCGCCCTCCACGCTGTGGCACGTTATCTTGCCGTGGTGTAGTTTCACGAGGTCGTTAACGAGCGACAGACCGATGCCCGTTCCCATCACGTTCATCTTGCGGTAGTCTCCGTCGAGGAAGCGGTTATACAGATGTTTCAGTTTCTCTTTCGACATACCGATACCGTTGTCCTCCACCTTTATCTCTGCCGTATTTCCGGATATAGCCACGCTCACGTCCACCTATCCGCCGTTGTTGGAGTATTTCACGGCGTTGCTCAACAGGTTGTAGAGAATCTTCTCCACCTTGTCGCTGTCAAACCATGCCTTCTCTCCGATACAGCTAATATTCTGGTTGAACGTAATTTCCTTTTGCGAGAATATCGGCACAAGACTCATACATGCCTCCTTGCAGAAGTCGCCGAGATAGCCCTCGCTAACCTGCAACTTCAGTTTTCCAGCCTGTGCCTTTCTCACCTCCAGAATCTGTCGCAGCATACGGGTAAGTCGGTTGATATTGTTGTGGATGAGCGACACGTGGGTCTGCATGTCCGGATGGTCATGCTCGATGCTGTCGGCAGAAGCCGAGATTACGGTTAGCGGCGTGAGCAGCTCATGCGTGATATTGGTGAATACCACCTGCATCTGCAGACGGTTCTTTGTGCGCAGCCGTTCGCGATACCACAGTATCGACATGTAAATGCCGGCGATAATCATAAGGAAGTACAGTATAAATGCTCCCCATGAAGCATACCAAGGCGGCAGCACATGAATACTGATCTCGTATGGCATTTCCACCCAGCGCCCATAGCTGTCGGCGGCTTTGATGAGCAGTTTGTATCTGCCCGACGGTATATTCTCGAAAGTAGCCTGACGCAGGTCGGCATCAACATAATGCCAGTCTTTGTCGTATCCCTCAAGCTTGTAGGCATATTTACATTCCGATGTATTGACATAGCTCAAAAGGGCGAACTCCACAGAGAATTTGTTCACCGAAGCCGGAATGGTTATCTTTTTGAGATACTGCGGTGTGTATTTGCCGAGCTTGCGTCGCATTATGGAATCGAGCTCAGCGTAGCGGTGGTCGTCGATAATCAGGTCGGTAACGATGATGTTCTTCACCGGCGACATCTCCTTGCCGTTCACATATCGAGTGTTGAAGGATATAAGGTTTTTCCCCGATCCGAAGAAAACGTTGTCGCCCCATTTCAGGCAAGAGCTTGCCATGAACGAAACTTTGCCCAGTCCGTTCTCGTTGGTATATGTTGCATACTGCGCCTTTCCCTTCCCGTTGTATGTCAGACATACGAGGGCATTGTCGGTAGTGAGCCAGAGGCGATGGAGATTGTCTTCGATGATAGAGAACACGCGCTCGATGTCCCAGTGCATCTCGTCGTTGAAATTATTGAACTTCCCGTTCTCGAGAAGAAACAGTCCGCCGCTGTTTGATATTGCCCACAT
>ERZ869991.439-NODE-439-length-14404-cov-10.479235_pt1 | contig 14404 bp, 12 predicted proteins | sample MGYA00520862_ERZ869991 | MGnify/ENA primary metagenome ERZ869991 (study PRJEB32232, sample SAMN07284978) | human gut metagenome | biome: human-associated habitat; material: feces | host: Homo sapiens | place: Tanzania | collected 2014-08-11 ...
GACACGATTTATACAAATTACCACTTTAAAAGAGTTTTAGAGGAGAATTTTAATTGACCAAACTATCAATAATAGTTCCAGTCTATAACGTGGAAAAATATCTACCAAAATGTTTGGAAAGTTTGACCAATCAAACTTTGAAAGATATTGAAATTATCTGCGTAAATGATGGTTCTATTGACAATTCTCTAGCTATCTTAAAAGAATTTGCCTCAAAAGACTCTAGAATTAAAATTATTGATAATCAACATCAAGGAGTTGCAAAAACCAGAAATACTGGGATTGAACAAGCTACTGGAGAATATATCGGATTTGTTGATAGCGACGATTTTATAGACATAGACTTTTTTGAAAAATTATACAATTCAGCGACAGAAAATAATTCAGATATAGCAATTGCAAGTATTCTCAAGCATAAAAATTTCTTTAATATCTACAATGCCAAATATACAAAAGAAGAAATAGCTATCACCATCCAAGATAAAATTAAACTTTGCGAAGATAAAAAACATTTCTTCTTTTATGCGTGGAACAAAATTTATCACTCGGGATTTATCAAAGAAAATAACATCAAATTTAGCGAAGGGCAAATATACGAAGATGTTATGTTTGCAATCAAAGCTCTATATTATTCCAATAAAATTATTTCTGTCTATGGTACAAAATATCACTACATTGAACACGAAAATTCATTGACTAAATATAAAGATAAAACAGGGGAAAAAGAACACGATTTAATCAAAGCATATTCCGAACTTCAAGAATTCTGCAATTCTAAAAACATCGAAATTCCCGAAAGATTAAATTATTACACAAAGGAAAATTTTGGATTTATTCTAAACCTCTACAAAGGCAAATATCAATCAAAAATCCAACTATTCAATATTTTTACCATCGCAACAATTAGTAATTATTCAGAAACAAGAAATTTGATAACTATATTAGGGTTTAAAATAAAAATTGCCAAAAGAGAAATAGCAAAAGAACGACAAGAAAACGTATTTTATCAATACAAAAAAGATAAAATAGATATTACAAAAGTTCCTCCAGCACAAGGATTATTAAGAGATATTCAACTGGCAAATCTAGCCCTTTTGAAAGAATTAACTTATGTTTGTGAAAAGAACAACTTTAAATATATTCTTGATGCAGGGACACTACTAGGAGCTATAAGACATACAGGATTTATCCCTTGGGATGATGACATTGACATTTTGATGTTCCGAGAGGATTATGAAAAATTTGTTTCCGCATTTAAAAACACAACAAGGAATTCAGATATTTATGCTGAATATCACAGAGATAAAGACACCAATTCACAATATTTTATAAAAATAAAACATAAAAAATGTCCATTTTTCGGAGTGGATATTTTCCCTCTTGATTCATATGGAAAGCACTTATCTCTAAAAGAACAGTTAAAAGCAACCAATAAAATTTGCAAAATTCTAAAACACCTCAAAAAAGAAATTAACCCAAACATTTCCAATAAGAAAACTAAAACTATTTTGACAAAAACAATGAAAGAAAATATATTACTATCTTCAGCGAATGAAAATGGGGATTTTGTATATGGGGTAGATTTTGCTCACAAGTTAAAAAATTGGTTTTTAGATAGAGATATTGTCCTACCATTGCGAAAAATCCAGTTTGAAGATTCTAAATACACAACAGTAAACAAACCAAAAGAGTTTCTCAAAAACATCTATGGCGATTATATGAAATACCCAAAGAAAATGAAGATTTTACACTACTCGTACAAAAATTTAACAAGTGAACAGCTTGAAACCATCAAAAAGCTAGGAGAAAAGGTATAAATGGCAAAATTAAGCCTATTAGAGAAAATATTTTCAATAACAAATAAAGGGATATTCAAAGTTATCACGATACTAGGTTTTTCCATAAAAATAGACCAAACTCAAAAGTATAAAAAAATTTGTAAAGCCCTTAGTATTAATAAAAATAAAATTGTATTTGAAAACTTTAAAGGTAATAGCTACGGCTGTAATCCCAAATATATTACAGAGGAAATAATCAAAAGAAAACTGCCATACGAATTAGTTTGGATAGTAAAAAGTGTTACCAAAGAAAAAGAAATGGGAAATTTTCCTCCAGAAGTTAGATTGGTTTCCCGAGGAGGGGTAGAAGCATTAAAAGAACTTTCTAGTGCGAAATTGTGGATTGATAATCAACGTAAAATTTATTACCTCAGACGAGGGCTAGAAAAAAGAAATTCCCAATATTACATCCAAACTTGGCACGGAAGCCTCGGAATTAAAAAAGTCGGACTAGACTCTCCTCTTTCAAATGTAGAAAATGAATGGATTCCTTTTGGCAAACAAGATGCTGAAATGATTGATTACATCATCTCAAATAGTGATTTTGAAACAAATGTTTTTAAAACAAACTTCTTCGGACAAGGGAATATCAAACCTTGGGGACACGCTAGAAATGATATTTTCTTTAAAAATACAGAAGAAATTGATAGTATAAAATCTAAAATCAGAAAGTTCTACAATATTTCAGAAAATAAAAAAATTATGCTCTACATCCCATCTTTTAGAGATAATTTTAATTTAAAATGTTTTAACATTGATACACAAATGCTAAAAATTGCTTTGAATAGAAGATTTGGAGGAGATTGGGTTATTGCAATTAGAATGCACCCACATCTAAAAAAATACTCCACAGAATTATTCAACTTTTCAGAAACAGTAATTGATACAAGTTTTTATCCAGATATCCAAGAGCTTTTAATAGCAAGTGACGGAGCGATTACAGATTACTCAAGTTGTATATTTGATTTTATGCTATCTAAAAAGCCAGCCTTTGTTTTTGCGACCGATATAAAAGATTACAACACCGATAGAGGATTTTATTATCCATTAGAATCAACACCTTTCCCTGTTGCGACAAATAACAAAGAATTAGAACAAAATATTTTAAATTTTGACAATGAAAAATACCAAAAAGAAATTGCCTTATTCTTAAAAGATAAAGGTTGTATTGAAGATGGATACGCATCAGAAAGAATTGTTGATTTGATTGAAAAAATTATGAAGGATGAAGTGTAGAAATGAATATTGCGATTATTTTTGCAGGAGGAATAGGTCAAAGATTGAATAATGGGGAAAATTCTACTCCTAAGCAGTTTTTAAAAATCAATGATAAAACCATCATCATTCGAACTCTTGAATTATTTCAAACTCACAAAGATATTGACAAAATTTATATCTCAATCCACCCAGATTACTATGAATATATGCAAGAATTGGTAAAATACTACTACATTACAAAAACTGCAGGAATAGTAAACGGAGGGAAAACAGGTCAAGAATCAATATATAACGCACTAAAATTAGCTCAAAAAGAAAATCCTCAAGATTCAATTGTACTAATTCACGATGGAGTTCGCCCAAACATAACAGAAGAAGTAATTACGAAAAATATTGAATGCACCAAGAAAAATGGGAATGCAATTACTTGCACTTCATGTTTTGAAACAATTCTAATCTCTGATAATGGAATAAATCCAGAACACGTACCATATAGAAAAGACACATATGCAGCACAGGCGCCACAAACTTTTCACTTAGGCGAAGTGATTGAAGCCCACGAAATTACACGAAAAACAAATCCTAATTACACAGATATTGTCGATACTTGTACACTGTATAAAACGTTAAACAAAGAAACTTTTATGGTTAAAGGAAATAGAGGGAATATTAAAATTACAACTATTGAAGATTTGTATATATTACGAGCTTTGATACGATATAAAGAAGATTTAGAAGCTTTTGGAGAACAATAACAATGAATAATTCTATATTTGAAGAAGATATAAAAAATATTATAAATTATTTTGACATGTCAGTATTTGACGGAAAAACAATCCTCGTTACAGGAGCAACAGGGTTAATTGGAAAACTTTGCGTAAAAAGCCTTTTAAATTCTGGTTATAACACCCAAGTTATCGCCCTTGTTCGAGATGAAGAAAAAGCCAAAAACATTTTTGGAGAATCTAAAAGATTAACTTATTTAGTCCAAGATATTAACCAACGAATAAATACAACAAGACGAGTTGACTATATTATTCACGCAGCAAGCACAACATCATCAAAAGATTTTGTGGAAAAACCTGTTGAAACAATCTACACAGCAATCAATGGTTCCAGAAATATTTTAGAATTTGCGAAAAACAAACGACTAGAAGGAATGGTTTACCTCTCATCACTTGAAATATATGGGGTAAATGAAAAAGAAAATATTAAAGAAAGGGATTATGGCTACATTGACATTTTAAACCCTCGCAGTAGTTATTCTGAAAGCAAAAAAATGGTAGAAACAATGTGCATTTCCTATGGAACAGAATACGGAGTTCCTGTAAAAATCGCAAGACTTGCCCAAACATTTGGAGCAGGAGTTTCAATTTCTGACAATAGAGTTTTTGCACAATTTGCAAAAGCCATAATAAATAAAGAAAACATTATTCTCCACACCAAAGGAGAAACAAAACGAAATTATTGCTACACCACGGATACAGTACGTGGTATTTTCACGATTTTAACTAAAGGTGAAAACAATAATGCGTATAATGTTGCAAACAAAAACTCTTACTGCTCAATTTCAGAAATGGCATACCTTTTAGAGAATGAATACACTAAAGTAGAATACAAAATAGATGAAGTCAATCGAGGTTACAATCCAACAGTTAAAATTGCACTAAATACTGAAAAACTCAATGCACTTGGCTGGGAAGCTAAAGTTAATTTGAAGGAAATGTTTGATAGACTAATTATGAATTTTGAGAAATAATATGAAGAAGAAAATAGTATTGGTCGGATTAAAAAATAAAAATTTAGGCGATATTGCAATTTTAGATACTTGCAAATTTCTTGTGCAAAATTTATATCCAGATTCCAAAATATCCATCAAAAATATTTTTCCGAACAGACAAACAATGAAAGAAGTGAATAATCTACACCCCAAAATTGATTTTGTCATTGAAAAAGTAAAAAGTTATCCTTATATTACGCAAATATTAAATTTTTCAAAATGGTGGTTATCACAAAAGAGAAAAACAGAAATTTATAAATATTATAAAAAGATATTAAAGAAAAACTCTTACGTAATATTTGCAGGAGGAGGAATAATAAAGTTTTCTAGAGAATATCTTTGGAATCCAGTTTATAGTATTACAACATATTGCCAAAGAAAAAAAATCCCCGTATTTTTCAATGCAACTGGGGTCGAAGGATATGATGATAAAAACTTTTATTCTCAACTACTAAAATATAGTTTAAATAAACCCTGTGTAAAAAAAATAACAACAAGAGATGATATAAATTCCCTAAAAAAATATGTTAAAAACTGGAATAAAATTTCTATTGCAGGAGATTCTGCACTATGGGCAAAAGAAACTTACAATGTTGAAAATGTTGAAAAAACAAACATCATAGGTATTGGAGTAATCCGTGGTAACATCTTCAACGATTACGGAATAAATTTTTCTGAAAAACAACTTGTAAATACATATATTAACATCATAAAAAAACTTGAAGAAAAGGGATATAAATGGCAATTATTTTGCAATGGAGCAAAAAGCGACTATGAAATGGGTAAAATAATTTTAACAACCCTTGGATTACCAATTGAAGAAAAATATTTAGCCCCAAGACCACAAAAAACTATTGATTTAATCAAAAAAATTTATTCTTACAAAGCAACGATTTCAGCAAGACTACACGCAAATATTATAGCCGTATCATATGACATTCCAACAATTGGACTCGTTTGGAATAATAAATTAAAATTTTTCGGGGAAAGAATTGAATGCCCAGAAAGATTTCTTGTGAAAGAGCAATTTACTAATGCAAACTTTGTTATTACGGTTTTAGAAAACGCTATCTTAAACGGCTACAACAAAGGAGTTATAAATTCACTAAAATCAAAAACCCAAAAGAGCCTATATGAATTTTTGCAAACAGGAGATATTGATGAGTAACATTTTTCATAATATAAAAATCAAAATGGATGAAAAATATGGAGAAAACGAAAATTATCACAGCTTGGCAACAATTTTACCATATTTCAAACCATATCTTTTTAGAACATTACTAGCATTATTATTAGCTATTCCAATAGGATCATTGGATGCAGTTATAGCTCTATCGCTGAAACCTTATATGGATATTGTTATGCTGAATAAACAGATGCAATCTCCTTTGTATATCCCATTCCTAATTATTATTTTTACAACAATACAAGGAACATTGAATTATCTTGCAACATATATGAACGACTGGGTTGGCGGAAAAGTTACTAACGACTTAAAAATCGATTTATATAAAAAACTAATGCACCAATCCTCTAGTTTTTTTGATAAACAAACCTCTGGAAAAGTGTTAAAGGGCTACAATAACGATGCTGACAAATCTTGCAGTGGGCTTTTGACAAACATTAAAACGTGTATTTCCAGACTATTTTCATCAATTTCATTGATTGCTGTTTTGTTTTATAACTCTTGGATGCTTGCAATTATTGCAGTCATTGCCTTATCTTGTGCAATGATTCCGCTAATAAAAATGAAATCAACGATAAAAGGAGTTTATAACAAATCTGAAGGAGAAAATGCAAAAGTTATTACAACTTATAATGAAGCATTTGCAGGAAACAAAATTATTGCAGCATATAACCTTTATGATTTGAAAAAATCACAATTTAACAAACTCGTAAATACCGTTTTTGGACTTAGAATTAAAATCACTCAACACATAGGATGGTTATCACCTTTAATGCACATTATCGTATCTTGCGGAATTGGTGCTGTCATTGGATTAGGGAGTTACTTAATTGTTCAAGGTAAACTAACCGCAGGACAGTTTGTTTCATTCATTACAGCTCTAATTATGCTTTACACACCAATTAAAGGTTTAGGTAATAACGCAAAAAGTATGACAACTTGCCTTTGTGCAATGGAAAGGGTTGTTTCAAAATTAGACAAAAAATCTGGAATTATAGATAAACCAGATGCGATAAATTTTCCAGACTTTAAAGACAAAATCACATTTGAAAACATTAATTTTGAATACAAAAAAGATAAACCCGTACTTAAAAATATTTCATTTGAAGTCCCAAAAGGAGAAACCATCGCACTTGTTGGAAATTCTGGAGGGGGAAAAACAACTATCGTAAACCTTCTTCCAAGATTTTATAAATTAAAAAAAGGAGCTATTAAAATCGACGGAATTTCAATCAATGACATTAAGCTAAACGACTTAAGAGCACATATCGCAATAGTATTCCAAGATAATTTCTTATTTGAAGGAACAATCAGAGATAATATTTTGCTCGGGAAACTTAATGCAACAGAAGCAGAGCTACACAATGCAATAAAAAATTCCTACCTAGAAGATTTTATAAACTCATTAGAAAACGGACTCGACACCCAAATTGGAGAACGAGGAGTTCTATTGTCTGGAGGTCAAAAACAACGAATTGGAATTGCTCGGGCATTTTTAAAAAACGCTCCAATATTGATACTTGATGAAGCAACATCCGCACTTGATAACCAAGCCGAACATATTGTCCAACAAGCAATTGATAATTTAATGAAAGATAGAACAGTTTTTGTCATCGCACATAGACTTTCAACAATTCAAAACGCAAACAGAATTGCAGTAATTAACCAAGGATATTTAACAGAACTTGGAACCCACGAAGAATTATTAAAAATCCCAAATGGAGATTACAAAAAGCTATATAATATGCAATTCAATCTTGAAACATCTGTAAATTAAAGAAAATGCCATATACCTTTACAGAGAGTTTTCGTTAGAAATATTGAATACTACAAGGCGGAGTTGATGAAATCAATTCCGCCTGATTTTGTTATTGTTTTGTGCTTCTAAAACAAATTGTAAAAGAGTATGAGAGATGAGTGATTATGAGTGTGTTGATTATATTTGTTATTTTTCCTAGTTTAAATTGTTGTTTGAATAGTTTTTATTGTCATTCTGGAGAATGCGAAGAATCTCATTTTTCCTCAGAATATAAATCTTTTTTTATTAAGCTAAAAGAGCTTCAACGATTTTAGCATTAGTTTCAGATCTTTTTTGGCTTAAGATATATCTTTCAACTTGTAAAGCGATTTCTACTTCAGAAGTAGATAAGCATTTTACGTTGTCTAATTCGTTTACATAATCGTTAACTGTAATCATTTCATAATCGTTTCTCATAATCTGTTCCCCTTAATTTTGTTTATCTCATTTCCCTTACATTTATATAAAGTATTTTTAGATTTAAAAATTGCCTAAATCGTATCTAATTTTTATATATTTGTTACATTTCTTAATGTTTTCATAATAGATAGAAATGGAATTTTGTTAAATATTGAAAATATCCTAATTTTCGTTAGAATAAAATAAGGTAGTGTTATGGCAAGAGACAAAATTATCCAATTTAAAAAGATTATTAAACCTAAACAATCTCTAAGTAAGGGATATGCGTTATATAACGAAGGGAAATGTCTGTATAACCAAAATAAAGATGATTTAGCTTTTAAGAAATTTTTAGAGGCAGAAAAACTTGGTTTTGAATCTGATGATATGTATTCTTGTATGGCGTGGTTAGTTGGCCGAGATTCACAAAAAACGGATAAAGTTTTAGAATATATAAATAAAGCAATCGAATTAGATTCTGAAAATAGTTATGCTCATTATCTAAAAGGCTATACTCTTGAAAGTATAGGACAGTATAGCGATGCTCTTTCTTGTCTTCTGGAAGCTGAAGAATTGCATTATGATAGTCCATATTTATATACAAAAATTTCTTATTGCTATGAGCAAATTGGAGAAGAATTAAAGTCGATTGCCTACGCATCTAAAGCGATAAAGAAATATCCAAACGAAATTGACTGTTATAGAAGAAAAGCTTGGGTATATTTTAGTCACAATAACAATGAAGAAGCCCTAAAATATTTTTTGGAAGCTGAAAAACTTGGAGATACCTCGAATTTTTACCAAATTTCATATTGTTATAGTGAGTTAGAAAATCATAAAAAAGCTCTTGCTTATGCAAATAAATCAATAATTGCGGATAGAAATAATTTCTATGGTTATTATAGAAAAGGCTTTGTCTATTATATGTCCGAAAAATATGAAAAAGCACTAGAAAATTTTTTAAAGGCTGTAAGTTTAATAAAAGAAGAGGCTGCTGAAGTGTATGATATGTATCCTCGAATTTCTTGGATTTATCAGAATATTAAGGGCGATATAGAAAATGCTAAAAAGTATGCCAAAATTTCGATTGATATAATGCCAGATTATGACTTTGCACAGTATCGAATGGGTTGTATCTATTTGTACGCAGATAAAAATTATAAAGAAGCCGCAAAATATTTCAAAAAGGCACTTGCTCTAAAAATGGGCGAAACTGATATTTATGTGTATTATGACGTAGGAAAAAATTATTTTTCGATGAAAAAATATGCTCAAGCCTTAAAATATGTGGAAATGGGGTTAAGCATACAGCCCGAAAATCTCGGATTATGTTCTGTTAAAATAAGCATTCTTTATAAACAGAGAAAATATGAAGAGGTTCGAACTTTGTTGCAGCAAGCATTGGAAAAATATCCAGATGATATTTGGGTTCAACAAGCTAATGCAATGATTTTGGGTCACTTTAAGCAATTCGATGATGCTGTAAAAATTCTAGAGCCAATAAGAAAAGATTTGCAGGAAGTGAATGTATATGCACTATTTGTTCTTGCGAATTGTTATTTTAAAAAGAAGGAATATGAAAAAAGTCTTGAAACATTTCTAGAATATAGTCAGAAAGAATATTTAGAGTATTTAGAAAAACAAGATATTCGAAGCATAAGGTCTTTTATTAAAAAGTTATCAAAACTTTTCCCAAATGATGATAGACTAAATCAAATAGAATCAAATTTTTCCAATGTTTTGAGTCCAAAGGTTGAAGAATTGTAACAGAAACTTAAAATCTTGAATATTGTAGGCTCCAAAAGACTTTATTTACATAGAGTACTTAATATTGGATGAGAGATGCGAGTAAATAACGACAAACAAATTCAAGATGTTCAACCAACGGCTCAAAATTATAATATTGGTCGGAATCAACTTGGTAAAGATGATGAACAAATGAAATCAATTTTTACAGCGTATGATACGGACAAGGATGGAAAAATAAACACGTCTAATGCCCAAGGTGACAATGAAGTTGAGCGTTTTATAAGTGATTATCAAAAAATGCTTAATGATTCAAATGTGGATAAAGCTAAACTTAATTTTTTTACGAGTATCTATAATAAGATAATGGATTTTATGAAGCCTGAAAATAAAAATAAAATCTATGAAGATGGCGAAGAAATTGTGGCCAATGGAGTGCTAGAAAATTCTGAGCAAGGTTGTATTGGTGATTGTTGGCTACATTCCGAAGTAAATGCTTTAAAAGAATCAGGTGCAGGAAAAGATGCATTTAAAAAAGCGATACAAAAAAATGATGATGGTTCCTATACCATTTATTTTGATGGTGTAAAAAAATCGTACACTTTGTCGCCTAAAGAAATACAATCTGCAATAGATGAAAATGTATATTCTAAGGGTGATTTAGATTATAAATTAATTGAAATGGGGCTTGAAAGACTTTATGGAGAAAAAGTCCTAGATGAAATTGATAAGATACTAAACGACATCGAAAAGTTTAAAAAAAGAGGAGACAATGATGTAGTTGAGTCTTTGAGTTATTGTCTAGAAATTTTGAGAAAAGTAAGAGATGGTGAAATAAAGTCTATTGATGGTGGTGCTGGTGTTCCTCCTTTTTCATCTGATGGGAATGAGTTAGCATATATTTTGGGTGTAAATAGTGAGCAAATTAAAATTGATTCTTCTTCAGCGATAGAGGGAGCATTAATTGCTAAAGCAAAATACCCAAATGAAGTTTCAATTAATTTTGGTTCATATTATGATATAGAAAAAAGAGAACCGTTTAATGAAGAATCCCCTGAACTTGATGATGGTCACGGGTATTCTATAAAAGATGTAAAATTAGATGAGAATGAGAACATCGTTCAAGTAGATGTTATAAACCCTTGGGATAATTCAAAAGTTATATCTTTAACTAGTGAAGAATTTCATTCGATGAGAGCACCTGGAGAAGAAATTACTGTTTCTGCAACAAAAGAAACAGTTGCAGAATTATCAGAAAAAGAAGAAAATTATGAGGCTGACGAGTTAGTAAATAAATGCAAACAACCCAATTCCTCTTGGATGGATTTCACGTTAGATGAAAACTTTGAAAAAAGTAAAAAAATAATAAATCAATTTGGGGGATTAAATACATATATAACAGAGTTTAAAAATGCACTTGAAAGATATACTAATAATCTCGAAACATCAATTACAGAATGCACTGATAAAGTTAAGAAAAAGAAAATGATTAAGGATAAAGAAGATTTTGAAAATAGTAAATCAAGGGTGCTATTTGTAACGTATTGCGATAATTTACATTTTTCTAAAAAAGATGCTAAAGATTTGGTTGAACACCCTGAAAAAATGCAACAATATTGTATAAAATATGGATATAAATATTAAAAAACATCTTGTATTCATAATAAAAATACAAGATGTTTAAAATAAATTTATTAAGCTAAATTTTAGATTTTATCGATTTTTCCAGCTTTTGCAAGGTTTGTATATGCAATAGTTGCAACTGCTGCTTGTGGGTCATATTGTGCAAGTTCATTTTTTAATTTTGATTCTGGAAGATAATTTTTGAACGCATATTTGTATTGTTCGTATGGGTTGGCATTTACTCTTTCCAATACATTAGCTGCTGCATTTGTAACGACTCCTTTTTCATCTGTCGCAGGGATGACAATCCCAAATTTGTCTTTCATAATATCAACAGGGACCCAATTTGCACCATCTTTACTTACAAGAGATTCTCTTGCATCTCTGATAAATGCGTGTTCTCCTCCGCCAAAGATTGATTCAACGTTATTTTTGCCAACCATTTTTCCATAAACATTTGCGTAATCTTCAATTTGACCAACTCCACGAGTTAAAACAGATGGGAATGGGAAATCTGCTAAGATTGCACCATTTGGAAATTCTTCTGATGGTGGGATTTCTGTCCCTCTCAAATATTGAGTATATTCTGTTGGGGTTGTTGCAAAGCCTTTTAGATTATGTTGTTCAACAATTTGTCTTGCTGCTTTGTCAACTCCGCAATCACTGTGTGCGAATGCAAAGCCAATGTCACTAGTTTTTGCACCATTTTCTTTTAGATAGTTAACGATTGGAGCATAGAAGTCAACGATTGCATCTTCGTATTTTTGTGAAAGTTCTTTTTTAGATAATGAAGAACCTCCACGAACTTGTTCAGGTTTGATGTTACTGTTACCAACTGAGCCAAAAATATGAGCTGGTTTTTCTCCGTATGCAGCACTCCACAAATCTTCGGTTGTTACCATCTTAGGGTTATCTACCCAACCTAACATTTTGCTGCCTTTAGGGAAAATTACTGGTTTTGCCCAATTGTCTGCCATTACGCTGGTTCCTAATGAAGTTTCTTTAATCGCAGCGTTTTTAGGAAGTAAGCCCCTAATTCCATCAAAGGCTTCTGCAACTTTTCCTTCTGCTAATTTATCTAACATATTTGATAATGCAGATGTAACTTCTGGATTAGACTCATTTATATTTTTAGCAATTGTTTCAAGTAGAATATCTTTTTGTTCTGTCCCGATATTTCTTAAATTTGCAACTCTTTCACTGGTTGCTTTTGATCCTTGAACTAATTGATTGAATAGCTTTGGCTCAAATGCCGAATTGATTTTTAACATTACACACTCCTATTTTTTACACGATGAATAAAATAAAACGATTTGAATTGAAAAATTGTTAGTTAAGATATAATAATTTAACAATAGTTAATATAATATGAACCTTTATTATTTGGAATTCGTTTATAAAATGTAGCCTCTTTATTAAGAGTTTGAGTAAGTAAAAAAGAAAGGAATTTTACACATGAAAAAATCTTTAGTTATTTTGGTCTTGGGAATGTTTATTGCAAGTTTTGGGGGTGCTCCATCATTTGCTAGTGCAGATTCTACAACGGCTCCGAAAGTACAAAAAGAAGGTCTTAAACAAGGTTTGAAAAATGGCAAAACAAAAGGAGCTAAGGACGGTTTGAAATATGGGAATAAAAATGGGACTGTTGAAGGTTTAAAATATGGAGCAAAAGAAGGTCAAAAAGATGGCTTAAAATATGGTTTAAAAAACGGGCTAAAAGATGGTTTAAAAAATGGTCAAGTAAATGGGGCTAAAAAATCTAAATAAGAAAGGATAATTAAAACCGTGAAAAAATTATATTTAACTGTTTTAGTAGTTATTTGTTCCGTAAGTTGTGTTTACGCTGCGAATATGCAAGTTAACCCTCAAGCTAAATCTTTTAAGTATAGTACTACTATTGAAAAAGAACGACCAGAATTAGATGATGTTACCAAAAATCTAATTTCCGCTTACAGGCAAAATCCGACAGAAACAAACAGAGTGGCTTTGAAAAAACAAATTGAAATTAATTATGATAAAGTTGTAGCACGAAAGAAAGCTAAGCTTGCGGAACTAAAGCAAACTGCAAAAGACCAATCTAAGATAGATGAAATGCAAGAAATTGTAAATGAAATGCTTAGAGATAGAGAAAATCGAGTAAATCAATCATTGAGCAGATTTACGGATTCTCGTTTAGTTCCAAATGCAAGGAATACAACGGATGGATTTTTGCCTGTTTTAGGTGCTGGGCAAAAGGTTTATATTGCCTACGCTCCCGTAACAAATAATGATTATGCAAAATTTATAAAAGCAACTGGTCGTAAAGCTCCAAAAGATTGGTCAAATGGGATTATGCCTGCAAATAAAGCCGTATATCCAGTTGTAAATGTGTCTTATAATGATGCGATAGCTTACTGTAATTGGCTTTCTCAAAAAGATACAAGTGCAAAATACCGACTTCCAACCGAAAAAGAATGGGAATTTGCTGCTGGGCATATGCCAAAAGATGCAGATTTTAATAGCGGTGAAAATAAAGGATTAACACCTGTTACAGCTTATTCTAAAACATTATCCGCATCTGGTGCAATTGATATGTGGGGGAACGTTTGGGAATGGACATCTACAAATCGAACTTCTACAACAAAAGCTGTCAAAGGCGGTGCTTGGTCAACTTCTCGAATGGATTGTCGAACAGAAGCTCGAAATGAAGGTAGAAATCCAAGTTCTGGTTATAGCACAGTTGGATTTAGGATAATAAAAGAAAAATATTAACCAAAATAATAAAACGGAGGGAAAAATTTTTTCCCTCCGCTATTTAAATATAATATTTTTTATAG
>ERZ869991.440-NODE-440-length-14396-cov-4.873106_pt1 | contig 14396 bp, 7 predicted proteins | sample MGYA00520862_ERZ869991 | MGnify/ENA primary metagenome ERZ869991 (study PRJEB32232, sample SAMN07284978) | human gut metagenome | biome: human-associated habitat; material: feces | host: Homo sapiens | place: Tanzania | collected 2014-08-11 ...
TGACATATATTTTTTAATTTTATTTCAGAAATTATACGCGTTAAAGAAATCAACTTTTATAAATTAAGAAAATTTTTTATAAAAACGCTATATATAAATTTTTTTATAAAATATGACGAAGGACAGAGGCCGACAGTATCAAAAAAACGCGATTGATTATAAAATTTTATTAGAAATGGAAACTGGTAACCAGTGCAGATAAGATCATATAAAGGAGGGCAGTATATGTTAAAAAATAAGCGCGGCATAGTTCTTATCACCACGATGCTTACAGTCGTTTTAGTAATTATGCTGCTCAGCTCCGTAGTATATTCCAATTTGGGAAGTATGCGCCTAGCTTCCAATTTTTACGGTCGTGAAGAAGCTCTCATGGCCGCCCAATCCGGCGTACAATATGCCATTACTTGTTTGCAAAGCGACATTACTTGGCGCGGCGATAAATCAGACAATACTTTTACCAACTCCACTGAAGGTATCAGTGTTCGCGAGCGCAATGGCAACGTAGTTGGTATGATTACTACCGCCAATGGCAACAAGTCTTTTTTCCGTATTAAATTTAATTATGAAGATGGAGACAAAGGCTTTGACGGTATGAGCAACAGCTCCGATTCAGAGCGTATAAGATCTCCCTACGTTTCTGTAAACAATCTTTTCAATACAACCCCAACTAAGGTCTATACCGCTTCTCAAGATGGCCAATTAAAAACTAAACAAAGCCAAGACAGATTCGGTAAAAACCGCACAGAAGCTGACGGAGCCAGCAGCTTTACTTTAGACAAATCTAGTTGCTATCTGGTGGTAGAAGGTTTTGCTGGTAACGGTGTACGTGATCTCACTTTAGACAAAGCCTTTACTTTGACGCCTGAGCAAGCTTCACAGTTGCTTCCCAGACGAGTGGAGACTTATTTAGCTTTATCTTCCGACACCCAATTTACCGATTCAGTAGCTTGCGCCGCCGGTGATTTAACTACAGACTCAAACTTGATCCGCATAAGCAATGCCAAGGGTAGCAGCTCTCCTAAGATGCGCAGCTTGCACAACTTAGAAGTTACTAGCAACACTGTCGACTTTGATAATGGCCAGCTGTATTACGGAAGCGGCTATACTTACAGTATTAACGGTAAGACTATCAGCGAAGACAGCAAGTACACTGCCCAGCAGAGTAACGACACAAGTAGTTTTACTCGCTTGGAATGGGACGATGTAACCAAAGCTAATTCCAAAGGGCAGAAGTGCGTCAAAATCCAAGCCGGCACTTATGTTTGGAGTAAAGATCCTAAAACAAAGAAAAATATACTCAAGCGCTATGTAGGCAATTATCCTCCCGGCACAGAGATCCCCTCTGACGCTAAATATTCAGTAGTAAACAGCTTAGCCGGCGTCACCATAGATGCAGATAGTTTAACTATGAAAGTGAACTCCAATCTTTGGGTAGCTTCCGATGGCAAAGCCTCATCTTTAATCATACGCTACGACAAAGAAGGCGAGACAGCTACCTCCAGACCCGTAGTGGCCTTCTTAAAGAATGAAGCTACGCAAACTTCACCTATCATAAGTTCTGATCATGATATTTACATTGAAGGCGCTACCTTAGGCGGCGGCTCCATTACTTCCAAAGAAAATATCTCCTTGCAAGGCCCCAGCATCTTGGAATCAGACCCCGGCATAGGTGTTTCCATTTACGCCCAAGGCGATGTCAACTTATTGCCTATTGAAGGTGTAACCGAGCAAGTTAAACAAGCCGAATCTGAAAAAATTACCGGAACTGGCAGTACCGGAACGGAAAAAACAGACAACAATAAGGGTGATATTACTTATACGCTTAAGGATAGTGAAAGATACGATAATATAAAACTAGATTCATATAACTCGGACTTTTTTCCAACGTTACAGCACTTAATTGATTATATGAGAAATCGTTATGACGGTTACTCAAACATTTTTCCACTTGGAGCCAGTTCTGCACGAAGCCTGTATCTTGACAAATTATGCGGTTCATATGAGTACGTTATTGGCCAAAACATGGCCGGCGCAAAATTAGATGATGATGATCTGCGTGATATGATGAGTGGATATTGCAAAGAGTATGGTTTTAACGAAAAAGAAACAGATATAATAAAGACTGCATTCACTCAGTCTGAGTGTCATAAAAGGTTAAATGTATACCTTAGCGACTCAAACAACTGGAAAAAAACAAACGACAATGATGATGACGATGACCAAAAAGAGACAGATGTAGATCTGTCTCCCGATAAAGTTAGCGACGTCCAGGATTATGTTGATAAGGATCTGGCCAGCGATAACTTCCGCGACACTAAAGAAGCGCAATTATCCGATTTGATGCTTCGTTATGGAAGAATTAAGTATTCTGACCAGGATATTTCCGGTGTTATTTATGCCTGGGGTAATATCAATGCCAACATAGGCAAAAACAGCACTCTCAACTTGACCGGTGCTATGGTAGCTTACGGAGGCGATCCTAAAGAGAAGACACCTGGCAAAAACAGTAAAGGAAAAATAAACATCAATGCCGGCACTATCGGTATGACCTTAGATCCGGACTATATGGGAGTTTTCCTGGCTGCCAACGCAAAACGAAAAGTAAAGCAAGTAATGTTCTCTAACTTCTAGTTTTGCCTACTGAGCCATTAAGGCTCGGGCGCTCAAAGCGCCCGGGCCTTATTTTTTATATGCATTTGCACTATCCCTAAAAAATCTTTATTTTTTTTATTTATCCCACCAAATAGCTTAAAAAGAAATGTTACAACCATAAAACAAAATATTAATATTTAGAACTTGAATATCTAGCTTAAAGAACGTTTAATAAAGTGGGTGTGTTTTTGCACTTTGCCTGTATTTTTAGGCAAATATTCCAATCCGAATAGGAAGGTAAAAACTTATGCGCAATAAGTGTAAGCAAGGTATCGTCCTCATCACAACTATGCTGACGGTCGTTCTGGTTATCATGTTGCTCAGTTCTGTGGTTTACTCCAACTTCGGTAACATGCGCCTTACTTCCAATTTTTACGGCCGTGAAGAAGCTATTATGGCCGCTCAGTCGGGAGTGGAATATGCCTTAACAAAATTGCAAAATAATATTGCTTGGCAAGGTGATGACAAAAACTACCAACTGGCTTCCGCCGCTAAAGGTGTAAAAATTGTCGAAAACAACGGCAATGTTTGGGGAATGTTAATTACTCCCAACGGGCGTCGCTCTTTTTTTCGCATAAAATTCAACTACGAAGACGGACCCGACGGCTTCGACAATATGGACAATACATCCGATAAAAATTATATTATTCACTCACCTTACGTTTCTGTAAACAATCTTTACAGTCGCGGCATGCGCACCGTTTATACAGCTCCGCTCAATGGCATTTTACGTACCCAAAAATATAAAGATGAATACCAAAGGGAATGCATAAAAGCGGCAGGCAATGCCAAAAGCTACGAATTGCCAAAATCTACTTGCGCACTCATTGTAGAAGGTTTTTCCGGTATTGGTGTACGCGATTTTGATCTAACCAAAATGAACGAGTTGCAAAAGAACCTCGATTGTTCCAAAGGATTGGGTAATAACATCGTCAGCAACGTCGTAGAAGTCTATTTAACCTTCGATCCCAGTGTTGCTTGCACAAGTTCCGTGCTGGGAGCAGGAGGCAAGATTTCAGCCAAAGCTTCCAATATTACAATCAAAAATGCCCAAGGCAACGCCGCCCCACGCTTACGCAGTTTAAAAGATCTGAACTTAACTTACAAAAATATCTCTTTTGGTAAAGGACAGGCTATCGTCAGCGGCAATTTTTATAAAAATGGTGTAGAAACTAGAGCAGGCAAAGTTAGTGGATCGGATTACAGCGTAATAAAAGCTTCAGACAAAGATACTGACGATATCGCTCAAATCAAATGGGACGACGTTACCAAAGCCGACTCCGAAGGGCAAAAATATACAACGATAAAAGGCGGAGTTTATATTTGGCGCAAAAATGAGCATAGTAACAACTATACTCTAACCCGTTACGACAAAAACCCCTTTGGCAAGAAACATGGCTTCCGTAATAGAAAGAATAAAAGTGAAGAAGTGCACGGCTACGGTTCAGCTTTTCAAATAGATAAGGCTAAAGCTACCATAACTATCAGCGAAAATATTAAAGTAGAAAAAGGCAAATCGCTGACTATTATCTATGACGATAGTTGCAGCCAAGTTACTCGCCCCATAGTCGCTTTTGTAAAGAACTCCCCTACCGACAGCGATCCTATTTTAAGCGCCGACGGCGACATTACCATTAAAGGCGCAACTTTAGGCAGCGGCTCCATTACTTCACAAAAAAGCATTTCTTTACAAGGCCCAAGCATTTTGGAATCGGATCCCGGAGTTGGAGTTTCGGTCTATGCCAAAAACGATGTCAACTTCCTTCCTATAGAAAGTGCCACTCAAGCAGTTCAAGATCAAAACAAAAATGTCGACTTCAACGCCGGACGCCAAGCTTACTACGGTTACGATACTGACAATGATTCTTTCTCCTCAGGAGCTTCTGAGTTGCTTTTACAAGCCCAAAAAAGTAACAGCACTGCTTCTATAACCAGTGAAGAGGCAAGTTCCTATTTGGAGTATTACTTGTATACTAACTACAAACCAACTCCTCCAAATTCGGAAAAGATATCCGCAGTAACGAAACCTACCCTCACCTCTGCCCAAGCATCAGCTTTACAAAAAGCTTTAGAAAGCAACAAAAACGTTGCCGGAAGTCCTATAGAAACGGCCATACGCCACTATCAAGATACAAGCAGCTGGTCAGTTTATTATCAAACTTCTGGTGCAGCTTCCAATCCAACTGACAAAATCGTTGTCGATAGCAGAGCCGACGTAAAAAAAGTTCAAACTTTCCTCGATAGCGAAGTTGTCACCAACAATTTCCGCGATTATAAACAACAACAATTAAATAAATTGCTCACCCGCTATGGCAAGCTTCGTTATTCAGATCAAGATATTTCCGGAATGGTCTACGCTTGGGGCAATGTCAATCTGGCTATCGGTCAAAATAGCACTTTAAATCTTAGCGGAGCTATGGTGGCTTATGGTCAAAATCCCGATAAAGGTGTTCCCAAAGGTGACAAAGACCACGGAAATATTACTATCGAAGCTAACACCATAGGCTTAACCTTAGACGCCGACTACATGAATGCTTTTATGGCTTCAAATGCTCAAAGAAAATTAAAGTACGCAATGTATTCTAATTTCTAAAATCAAAGAATTTGTGGCATTGTGATCAGTCTTATAAACCACCCAGTAAGTATATATACTTGCGTTTTGACTAAACTTGGAGAGAAAGTATGCTAGAAAGAAAAAAGAAAGGCATAGTTCTAGTGACGACCATGCTCACAGTCGTACTGGTTATTATGCTTTTAAGCTCAGTCGTATATTCCAATCTAGGCAGCTTTCGCCTAACGACCAATTTTTACGATAAAGAAAACGCTCTTATGGCTGCCCAATCAGGAGCCCAGTATGCCATAACTCGTTTGCAAAGTGACATTCTCTGGAAAGCCAATCCTTCTACAGTTTATACACTTAAGACCGGCGATTTCGAAGTCAAAGAAGAAGACGGCAATGTTTGGGGCATTTTATCGAGCACTAATGGCAAAAAATCGGTCTTTCGCATAAAATTCAATTGCGAAGACGGCCCCGGCGGTTTCGACAATATGGACGACAGTGCCCACAAGATCGAATCGCCCTATATTTCTACCAACAATCTTTTTAGCAGCGTTCCTTCCATAGCTTATTCGGCCGATAAAAATGGCATTATCCAAGGCAAAACAGTCACCGAAAACGGCAAAGAAGTTTTTAAGCCCCATTCCGAGGCCAAGCAAGTAACCATTCCCAAGGGAACTTGCAATCTGATAGTGGAGGGTTTCAGCGGCCCGGCCGTACGAGACGCCAGTTTATCTAAGCCTATCGACACAAAATCTTCCTACGCCCATCAAATCGTAGAAATTTATGCTTCTATCGATCCAAGCTCTTTAAATGTGGATTCGGCAATCAGCGCTTCAGGTAATATCAATGCCAAAACCGGTGCTTTCAGATTGAATAGCGCAGAAGGCACTCAAGCTCCCAATATGCGCTCTTTGGGCCACGTTACCTTAACAGGTCAGGTGAGCGCCGGAAGTGGTACCGTTTTCTTTAATGACGGCTTTACGGTAAACGGAGCGACAGAAACAAATATAAAACACGAAAAGAGCAATTCCGGAGAGAACTTTGCCAAAATTACTTGGGCAGATGTCCCCAAAGCAACTAAAAGTGACACAAATTTGCCAGCCGGAACTTATGTATGGGAAAAGAACCCAACAACCAAAGCTATAGAGTTGCGCCACTATCCAACTATTATTTTTTATGACGGAAAGCCACTTCCCGATAGCGGCTACCAAACTGTAAGCACAGGTAAATTCAAAGGCATGACCGTCGATAGCAAAAATTTAACGGTCATGTTCGATCAAAATATATATGTGCCGGGAGATTTGCTCATTCGCTCCAACATCAATGAATATGGAACGAGGCCAATTGTTGGTTTTGTCAACAAAAATAAAGGCGATAGCGGTACCACTATTTTAACAAGCAAAGGTAATATTACTATTTCCGGAGCGACTATGGGTAGCGGCGCCATAACCTCCGAGGGTAATATCACTATGCAAGGCCCCAGCCTTTTGGAATCAGATCCAGGCGTAGGTGTCTCTATCTATTCTAAAGGCGATGTAACTATCGAGCCTATTTATAATACTAGCGCCAATATAGAAAAATTACTGCCAACCGATCGTCCCGAAGGCAGCGGCCCTTATGACAATGTAGAAATTGATCCCACTACCGGCGCTGCTAGCGAAAAAGACACTATATCTTCTACCCCAAGTGTAGATGACGATGATAACAAACCTACCCTTACGCAAGAGCGTATAGATAAAGCCACAGAGTTATCATGCATCTATGCAAAAAAATATCAAAAACACAGTGTGTGTAATCGCTGTAAAACGGAAGAAGACGAGTATTGTATTAGTAATAAAATATTAAATCCTAAATACCCACGCCTCATTATAGCCGCTTACCAGGCAGGTTTTATGGGGCTTGGCTATGAGGACTTTAGAAAAGAACGCGTAATGTGTGACTGTGGTTTTCAAAGCGGGCGCCATTCTGACCAATGCGGATTTATGAAAGCGATAAAAGATATATGCGAAGACGCTGAAGACGATTGGGAAGATTGGGATGACGATCAAGAGGATCATAAAAACGATAGCCCAACCAAAAGCGATCAAATGGCCTCAATTGACGATCCAAAACTTAGCGACAAATTGGTAGATACTTCCAAACAAACAACCAATTATGAGAACTATAAGCGCGAGCAATTAGATACTTTAATTAAGCGTTACGACAACATCAAATACTCCGATCAAGAGATTGCCGGCGTTATTTATGCTTGGAAAAATATCAATGTCAATATTGGCAAAGATAGCCGTTTGAGCGTAACCGGAGCTATGGTAGCTTACGGACGCGAGCCCAATAAAGAGCAAGATGCGACCAAGACTACCGATACGGGAAATATTAGCTATAATGCCAAAAGTGTCGATCTGACATTCGACCCTAACTACTTAAATAAGTTGCTCAACGCTTCAGCCAAACGTAAGTTGCAAATAAAAATGTTTGCCAACTACTAGAAAGCAAATAAAGGAGGCCGCCGTAAAACACCATTACGGCGGCTTTTTTTATTATTTTTTTAGCGATTCTGTGTAGGAACTTTTAGCTGCAACAAAAAAGGGTCGAGTGGGAATTTTTCCTATTTTTCGAGGATTGGCTATTTTTTCTTTTATATAAAGTTTTACTTTTGGAGATGGCTTATGCTTATCAAGCAAAGAAAAGGCATCGTGCTGATAACGACTATGCTCACTGTCGTTTTGGTTATTATGCTCTTAAGTTCGGTCGTATATTCCAACCTTGGCAGTTTAAGGCTTACTACCAATTTCTATGACAAAGAAACAGCCCTTATGGCCGCTCAGTCCGGCGCTCAGTATGCCATTACCCGCCTACAAAGCAATATTCTTTGGAAAGCCAACCCCACAACAGCCTATACACTTAAAACGGACGATTTAGAAATAAAAGAAGAAGACGGCAACGTTTGGGGCATTTTGACCAGCACTAACGGCAAAAAGTCTGTCTTCCGCATTAAATTTAATTGCGAAGATGGAGACGGCGGTCTGGACGGCATGAAAAACAGCACTCAAAAGATCGAATCTCCTTATATTTCTACCAACAATTTAAGCAATAGCGTCCCTTGCTTTGCTTATCCAGCCGATGAAAACGGCGTAGTTAGGGGCAAAAGTTTTAGCGAAGGAAATAAAACAGTATTTAAGCCAGATAACGGCGTAACAGCTGTCACTATTCCCAAAGCCACTTGCAATTTAATTGTAGAAGGTTTTAGCGGCCCGGCTGTACGCGAAGCTACTTTAAATAAACCTTTCGGTAAAGGTTCCGGCTATGCCAGTCAAGTGGTAGAGCTTTATATTGCTATCGATCCCAGCTCTTTAAATTCTGACGCCGTAGTCAGCGCTGCCGGTAATATAACTGCCGACGTAGCTCAGTTTGCCTTACGCGCCTCTGATGGCAGCGGTGCCCCCAACATGCGTTCTTTGGGCAACGTAGACTTAAATATAAGTCAAGGGTTAGGTATAAGCAGCGATACTACCGTTTATTATGGTGATCATTTCAATGTAAATGGCGCTAATAACGATCAAATAAAATCCCAGCAAAGCGATTCCGGCAAAAACTTTACAGCCATTACTTGGAACGACGTCCCCAAAGCCTCTGAAAATGATAATCCTATTACTCCCGGCACTTATGTTTGGGTTCGCAACGGCAGTCAGAATGAATTGCGCCATTACGCTAACAAAATTTACTATTATGGCACGACACTTCCCGACTCCGGTTATGAAGTAATAAACAAAAGCAATGGCAAATTTTCCGTGGATAATGAAAACCTAACTATTATGTTTGACAAAAACTCCTACGTAGATGGCGACATACTAATTCGCTCTGATATAAATGAGTACGGTACACGCCCTATTGTAGGTTTTGCCAACGAAAAGAAAGGCGATAACAAAACCACTATTTTAACTAGTACCGGCAACGTTATGATTTCCGGCGCTACTATCGGAAATGGTGCCATTACTGCAGCTGGCAATATCAGCATGCAAGGCCCCAGCATTTTGGAATCGGATCCCGGCGTGGGCGTATCCATCTATGCTAAAGGCGACGTCAATTTAGAGACTATTTACAATACTACCGCCCATATGGAAGAAGTATTGCCAACCGAAAATAAAGACACCAAAAAGCCTTATGACAACGTAACTGTCGATCCCAGCACTGGCTTAGTGGAAGACAAAGAAACTATTACTCAAGTTCCCACCGAAGGTGCCTTGGCAGAAGCGACTTCTAATGCCGTAAGCGGCACCAGCGTCAAACTCCGTGAACCTTGTGATTATTGCCGTACTAACAACATGATTTATTGTTGCAACGGCCCTGATGAAAATGAATGGGGCTTTGTCAATACGACCAAAGCTAATGAATATTTGCGCAACGTCTATATCAACGGCTTTAACGATACTGACAACAATGGAGACGCCTTAAAACAATACAAACATTTGGACACCAGTGTTACTTGGTGTGCTTGTTTATTTCATGACGGCAGAGAAATCATACCTCATCCCCAAGAGCACAAAGATAGCTGTGAATATTACAGAGATGTAAAGAAAATTTATAAGCAAGCTCAAAAAGACGCTAAAGATAAGAAGAGCTCAACTGATGAAGACAACAACATGACTACAGTTAAAGATCCTGGTCTTAGCGAAAAGTTAGTTGCTTCCGATAAGCAAACTACCAACTACGAAAATTACAAAAAAGAGCAACTCACCGAATTGATAGGACGTTACAAAGGCATAAACTACTCAGACCAGGAAATTGCTGGCGTAATTTATGCTTGTGGTAATATCAACGTCAATATTGGTAAAGACAGTCGCTTAAATTTGACCGGTTCTATGGTAGCTTACGGTAAAGATCCCCAAAAAGATGGCGAAGCTACCAAATCGGACGGTAAGGGCAACATTTATTACAAAGCTAAAAGTGTAGAAATGACTTTCGATCCCAACTACATTAGCAAGCTTTTAGCCATGGCTGCTCAACGTAAGGTTCAAGTAAAAATGTTTGCCAATTATTAGACATTTTTTAAGCGTCTAACCATAAAGGCCGCGTTTCTTAAGGAAACGGCGGCTTTTGCTTTTGAGGTGCAAATTTGCTTCAATAACAATATGTATAATAAAATTCGCATTTTGCAAGCCCAGATGGAAACCACTCCTTTGGTTGATAAAGCCCTCTCCAAAGTTAAAGAAATTTGTTGTCTAGCTAGCAAACAACAAGTCAATCTTGTGTCCTTGCCGGAAATGTTTTGCTGCCCTTATGAAAGTAAAAGTTTTCCTCTTTATGCTGAGCCAGAAGGAGGACAGATTTTTTCAGCTTGCGCTACCTTGGCCAAAACTTACAAACTGTATCTAGCCGCAGGCTCCATGGCGGAAAGAGATGCTAAAGGTAATATTTACAATACTGCCTATGTTTTTAATCCTCAAGGTGAGCTTATTGCCAAGCACAGAAAGATGCACCTTTTCGATATAGAAATAAAAAACGGCCAATCTTTCAAAGAATCTGATACTTTGAGTCCAGGTCAAAACGTCACCGTATTCACTACGGAATTTGCTCCAATAGGCTTATGTATTTGTTATGATTTTCGCTTTCCCGAGTTGGGCCGTCTTATGGCTTTACAGGGAGCACAAATAGTATTAGTGCCAGCCGCTTTCAATTTAACTACAGGCCCTTTACATTGGGAGCTCACTTTTAGAAGTCAAGCTGTATTTAATCAATTTTTTACTTTAGGTACGGCTCCAGCCCGCAACCTTTCAGCCTCCTATCATTCTTGGGGACACACTATTGCTGTCGATCCTTGGGGGCGAATTTTGGCAGAATTAGATGAAAAAGAGGCCATACAAATAGTAGACTTGGATTTAAAGCAAATTGAGCAAGTTCGCCAGCAACTCCCATTATTGAAACACCGACGTACAGATCTTTATTCATTGACTTTACGCGATCAGAATTAACTGCCTTCACTGGTTGCTAAATTATGGCGTATCCTCTATTTTGCATAGTTTAAGCCAAGCCGACCAACTCCGAGGCTGCCTTGTCGGGCAGGTTTGCAGCTTGACAAGTGCGAATTTTGCTTCCTTTCACGCGGAGTGTTGCAAAATAGGTTAGCTCGCAAAAAAACTATTGGATAGGACTCTGCAAAATCGATCATAAACGCAGAGAGGTGGATCTATTGTCCGAAGAAAAATCAACAAATGCGGCTGCTTCCTCCGCCGACTTGGCTAAGACGTCAGCGGAAACGGCAAACGCAACAGCAAAAACTGAAGTAAAAAATTCTCAACAGCCCAAAGGTTTATATTGGCTATTCGGCGCCGAAGCTTGGGAACGTTTCAGCTACTATGGCATGCGCGCCATTTTAGTATTGTACTTGGTCAGTCAGTTGCAATACGACCGCAAAGACGCACTCGCCCTTTATGGTATCTATACAGGTTTAGTATACTTAACTCCACTTATCGGCGGATATCTTTCCGACCGCTTCTTGGGAGCTCGTAAAGCCGTAATTATCGGTGGATGCACCATGGCTATAGGTGAGTTATTACTTTCTCACCCTACATTTCTCTACCCAGCTCTCACACTTTTAATTTTAGGTAATGGCTTTTTTAAGCCAAATATTTCCAATATCGTTGGTGGACTCTACGAAGAGAACGATCCTCGCCGCGATGGCGGTTTCACCATATTCTACATGGGTATCAATTTAGGTGCCTTTTTCTCACCGCTCATTTGCGGAAGCTTAGGTCAAACATTCGGTTGGTCTTGGGGCTTTATCGCTGCCGGTATAGGCATGATTATCGGCCAAATTATTTTCAACTTAGGCCAAAGTCGCTTTAACGGCGCCGGTATGCCTCCTGAATTTAAAGGGCCCATTGAAGATGCTCACCTTCATACCAAAGACTACTTCGAAGTAGTATATTGGATTTTAGGTATTATCGGTATTACTGCCGCAGCTTGTGCTCTCTGGCATTTCACTAAGACAGAATCTTTCAGCCTTACTTCTTCTCCTTTACCCGTAGCTGTCGGTATTGGCATTTTAGTAACTGTAGGTATCAGCTACTTGTTCACTCATCAGCACACTGATGATTCTAAAGAGCAAAAAGAAGAAAGCGACTCCAAACTCACTATAGAAGAGATACACAGATTATGCGTAATTGTTATCATTACCATGTTTGTGGCTTTCTTCTGGTTGGGATTCGAGCAAGCCGGCGGTACGCTTACTTTATTTGCTGAAGAGCAAACTCAGCGAGTAGTAAATTGCTTAGGCAAAGTATTTACTATCCCGGCCTCTTGGTTCCAGTCCATCAATCCCTTCATTATTTGCACTTTTGCTCCGCTCTTCTCTATGATGTGGTATAAGTGGGATAATTCCAAATATGCAATTTCCATACCGGCCAAGATCGGTCTGGGCATGATCATTTTGGGTTTAGGCTTTATCGTAATGTTTATGGGCAGCAGCTTGGCCGCAGATGGCACTAAAGTAAGTCCTATGTGGCTGGTCAGCGTTTACTTCTTACACACCATGGGTGAACTCTGCCTCTCCCCTGTAGGCTTATCTATGGTATCCAAGCTTTCACCTCATCGTTTAATGTCCATTATGATGGGCTTCTGGTTCCTCTCTTCAGCAGCAGCCAACTACTTTGCCGGCATTCTGGAAGCGACTTTACATGCTTATCAAATTAACATGTGGTTCTTCCTCATTTGTTCTTCTATTGGCTCCGGCATTTTGGTGCTGATGTTAACTCCTCTCTTGAAAAAGTGGATGCATGGTAAAGTTTAGAGTTAAGCTCTAAGTTATTTGCTAGAAAACAAAAATAAAAGACGGACTCTCTCTTAGGGAAAGTCCGTCTTTTATTTTTTTCACTCAATTAGGCAGCAACTTTTGTCTTTAATAAAGCACTATCGGTAGCACGCTTAGCTAACCAAGCAAACAAAGTAGAAATAAGCGCAGCTGCTATAAAAACAATTGACACAGAATGAGTAATCTCACCTAAACCCACTAAAGGAGAAACTAGGCCTCCGACTATAAAACCTAAGGCTCCAAAAATTGCAGAACCAGCACCGGCATTGTCACGTACTTCATTCATAGCTAAAGCGGTAGCTGCTGTAAAGGTCATACCCATGGCAAAGCAAAGGGCTGTGACTATAATTTCATAAATAATTAAGGAAGCACCCAAATTCAAAGCCAACGCACAAGCTACAGCCCCAAACAACATGCCTACACAACTATAAGAAATACATTTTTCTTGTTTTTCAAATTTGGCAGACATGGCAGCTCCCATAGCTATAGCAATGGAATTGACGGCGAAATACAGACTAAAGACCAAAGCGCTTTTATGATGCAAATTTTGAATTAAAAACGGCGAGGAAGCAATATTACCAAAAAGAATTCCCTGTGCAGCAGCCATTTGCAAAACATAACTGATAAAGCGTTTTTTCTTTATAACTGTGCTGAACATTTTAAGAACAGACGACCATTTTTCTTTAGAGCGTCTGTTTTCCTCAAGAGTTTCTTTATAAAAAAAGCACATAAGACCTATAACCAGGCCCAAAACTAATAAAATGGCAAAGATACCGCGCCACCCAATGAAATCACAGCAAACTCCGCCTATAATGGGAGCTGCCACAGGAGCAACCCCGTTAATGGCTCCAACAATAGCCAAAGCTTTGGCCAAATCGCGACCAGAAAATTTATCGGCAGCAATAGAACGAGCTATAACAATACCACCAGCTCCAGCTATACCTTGCAAAAAGCGCATTCCCAGAAAGAATTCAATATTAGGAGCGAAGATACAAGCCAAAGTAGAGACAACAAATACGGCCATAGAAATGAGCAAAGGGTGACGTCGACCTATTTTATCGCTTAAAGGGCCAAAGCCAAGTTGCCCGAGAGCCAACCCCAGCATAGAAAAAGTTAGTCCCAGCTGAACTTGAGACATACCGGTTGAAAAATACTCGGTCATAGAAGGCAAAGTGGGCAAATACATATCTGTTACGAACGGCCCAAAGGCAGTTAATACGCCCATAAATAAGAGTAAAAAAGCTCTGGAATTCTCTTTCATATAAGAAAAAAACCTCAAATTCACAAAAAAAAGCAAAACCATAAGGCTAAAACCAGCTTGGTCTTACGCCAAATAATTTTGCTGCGCAGCTGAAAAAATCATATAAAAGCTAAAAC
>ERZ869991.441-NODE-441-length-14390-cov-5.782436_pt1 | contig 14390 bp, 9 predicted proteins | sample MGYA00520862_ERZ869991 | MGnify/ENA primary metagenome ERZ869991 (study PRJEB32232, sample SAMN07284978) | human gut metagenome | biome: human-associated habitat; material: feces | host: Homo sapiens | place: Tanzania | collected 2014-08-11 ...
GAAGCAACAGCCATCACCCGAGTACACCCTCCACGAGATACTCAGTCCCCGGGGCTTTACCTCGGCACAAATTGACCAAATATATGGTTCGCTCGACACTTGCTCTGCAGGCAAAATCATAGCTTCCGATTCGCACGAACTCGCCTTCGACCGCGGTTCTCTGCTCGTTCAGCCGAGAACAAATGTAGCCGATGCTGCACGCTCAATGCGCATACCCGAAACCGGCACGTATGTGTTCAGCGACAGTTTAAAGATAAAGGTAGTAGCGGAAGATTGCGGCGACGATTACGTGCCGAGTCGCGCAGCCGACTGCGTATGTCTCGACTCATCGGACATCAAGTTCCCGCTCACGCTGCGCCACATTGAGCAGGGCGACCGCTTTGTTCCGTTCGGCATGAACGGCATGAAGCTCGTAAGCGATTATCTCACCGACCGCAAGAAGAACATCTTTGAGAAACGTTCCCAGCTCGTGGTGACGGATGCCAAGGGCCGCATCTGCTGGCTTGTGGGCGAACGTGCTGACAACCGTTTCCGTGTCACTCCCGCCACAAAGAGTGCTGTGAGTTTAGCCGTCGTGTAGCCCCAAAATTTTTCCTGCCGAGAGAGAAACAAATTGACGGTTTCACAATATTGCACTATATTTTACTATATCCCCATTATCCCTTTTTCAGATGCATTGCTTTCAACCCAACCCATCATATCGTCCTCACACATATCCCTCATTAATTCAACAACAACATTCAAAGGGGGTCATTTCAAACGACACCCTTACAACTTTTTTACCATGCAACGTACAATTATATTACCATACAAAATTCCACTTTTATGTCAATCTACATACCTAAACGATTCCACTTCATTGCCATTTCAGTAGTTTTTGCAGATGTTTTCGACCAGAAACAACACATTTCATTAACACTTCCACACTAAGCCCCACACGCTTTTTCCACCAATAGGGAGAGCAAAACCACTATTTTCAGCTAAACAAACGCTTAATTTGGGCGTTTTTCAAGCTGATTTTTCCTTTTATTTGGAATTTTTTCTCAAGGTCCAGCATACCTAAACCATTGATTTTGGGCCTTTTAGAGGAAGGACCGATTGCTTCTGTTCCAATTGTTCCAGTTGTTCCAATAATGTTTCCAGAAGTGCAAAATCATATCTTTGTATATATAACTTATTAATAATCAAGCAATTACAAAACCCTTAAAAGCAATATTGCATGTAAGCAGCCTATTTGGAACAATTGGAACAACTGGAACAACTGGAACGCTTGCCTGTTTCCAGCCTCCCCGAAGTCCCCATTTCCTCTAGAAAGCCTAAACTCCGTTTATCTGTACTCACTCTTGCCGCTGATGATGAGTAGCTCGTCGGCGGCACCCTGGCAGAAGTCCTGGAAAGTGAAACTCTCCGTGAACTGCGGGCGGTTGAAGGTAGGGTAGAGTGTACCGTCTTTCCCGCGGTTCACGTTGATGTACTTTCCTTCATACACGTGCGGATTTCTCTGCACCACCTTCTGCTGTTTCTTCTCCTGGTCATTCTGTACGAAGGTGAAGTGGTCTTCTCCATCGTGCGTAATGGCTCCATCCAGAAACTCGCCAACGGCCATGCGCCCTGGCTCCTTAGTCATTAACTTGAGGTCGATACCCAATTCTGTGTTTGGGTAGAATCCCTTTCCATCCTTACTTGAACTTTCGTTCATATTGCCATTTAATACTATATTCATTTTTTTTCTGAGTATTAAATAAGCCTCTCTGGTACGATGACGTTCGAAGAGGCATCCCCGTCATCTTTTCTAGCACCATCATTCCCCATTTTGTGATTTGCAACTCGCCTGATGGGTAGTCATCTTGTTGTCAGATGACGGGTGCAAAGATAAGGCGAAAAATCCGTGCGAGTGCAAAAATAATCGGTTTAAAACCTTGAAATTCACGGTATTAGGAATCAGTTGGAATCAGTAGGAATCAATCGGAATAAAATCAAGGAATCAATCGGAATGCAAAAAACACAAAAAGCGGCAACCACTATCCTTTTGTCGGATAATCGTTGCCGCTTTCAATAGCGTATTTAGTTTTCAGAAAACAACAGATGATAGTTATTCCGTAGTCATAGCTTTATATATATCCTCTCCGATATTTCTATCTGTTCCCTTCCATTGTAAATGTTTTGGTGGGAGCGGTAGTACTGTCTTGCCTTTTTGTTTGCCTCCGTGCAATTTTCTGTTCATTCCATCAGCCATATTTTTTATGGCTTTTTCATCACTATACTTAAGCACTCCAATTCCAATCAGCGCACGGATAAAATCTATACATTTCACTCCAGGGCGGATAGCTTTTACTTCCATGCCAATAGCCATCAGCATGGCTACCTGTACATTGGTTGTCAAGTCAATCACATAAGCTGCTTTTACAATTTGATTTCTGGAAATCTTCACAACTCCATTTGGCAAAGTAAAAGTAGGTTTCATTACTTTATTGATGGCATCTTTACAGTCATCTGGGATGCATACTTCATCAAGAACTGCATTTTGCTGTTTTGTATTGGATTCCAAATTCTTTTTCAACTCGTTTTGATAGAGTTGCTCTTTGAGTCTTAAAACCACAAGCTCGGTACCCATGATATCATACATTTCTCTTCTTGAAAGGTGCAGATAACGCATTTGAGGTACGATATCTTTCTTTTTCAAGTTGTGGGAATGAAAAATTCCTCTTGGTACTTTGTCTAGCCAAGCTGTAAGCCTGTTGATTTCAGATTCTATTACATCCGTTTTAGCCAGCCCCAATGGAACTTTTAAATAGTTATCGTCGTATCTTTTAAAAAATCCATCCTTTTCATTGGAGAAAAACTCTTTCATTCTAACCAGATGGGTCTCGTAAATCTTGTTTCTATCCTCTTCTCTATGTATATTTGCCACAAGATTCTGGATTTTATGGCAGAGTTTTTCTAATTTCTTTTTAGTTGAACTTGATATTGCTGAGTGGTTATTTGTGAAATCTTTCAACTTATTGAGAATTCGACTTGTATTTTTGCAATCAACATCGCAAAGTGTTAGGGGAATTTGGGCGCAGTAGTGCTCACTTAGCCTAATGAGTTCTTCTGCATCCTCATCCTTGAAATCTCTTGGTAGCAGTAAACTTGCTACTAACTCAATCTTATTTTCTTCCTCCATGAATGGCATAGAAATATCAAATGGGGATGGATCGATTTTTCTTTTGTATGGTTCGGGCGGCAACAGGCATTCCTTTGGAATGTCAACATCTGCTGTTAAAGTGATGTAGCCAACCTTGCCAATAACCTTGGCCTTTACTATTGTTGTAGAAGACTGCTCTTGGGGAAATACACGTTGTATTTCTTTGGTGTAGTTTTCTGATATATATCCAATTTTGTCAATCTTATTGTAGTTCTGATAGTACACGGCAATAGCGTTTGAACTATAAACGTTGTCAGGTTCTCTTTTCAAGTAGACCATTGATGGAATAGGTAGTTGTGCTACAAATTTATGGGCATTTTGGGTCTTCTCCTCGAAATTCTTTCCAGGCATTTGGTATCTGATTGCAGTAATCTCGAAATTCATTTTTATCTATATTATTAAGTTTTCTATATTATGTTTTAATATTCTCCATACAACTCGGTCTAATCCTCCTTATCCAGATAAAAAACTTCCAAGGAGAGGCAAATCCACTATTGGCTTCTCATCTTGTCATCATTAGTAGTAAGGAACTTAGCGTTTGCCTTTCCCTGATGCTGAAGAAATTTTTGTACTTGAAATACTTGATTCATAGCTGTTCTTTTTTTATTCTGATGCAAATTTACGATAAAAAAACAGAAACGCAAAGCGAAATCTCGTGTTTCGTGATAAATTCACGTAATTTAATATTAAAAGCTATAATATTGTTTTGTTAGCTCCTTGAAGAAGGATAGGGGATAGAATTATTCTATTTCCCCCATCACTCTTCCTAGAACTGTGTTTCTATAGGTGTTGAAGATGTTAGGCTTCAGCATCATGTAGTTTGGCAAGCTCTCTAAATATTCCAGTTCGAACACAAGGCGTGGGTCTTTATCGTTTGACTCTGGATGAATCTCTGCCTTACTGCCTATGCGGGCTATGCGGATGAGATACAAATCCTTGACTCCCTTGCCCTTGATATAAGGCATGAAATAGTAAAGCTTGTTGAGCGCAACAGTCGATGGGAAAGACTTGGTCTTACCTGTATAGTAAATCTTAGTCTGACCACCATCAAGGAAATAATCAGTATTATCTTCCTTTACAAAACCTACTAAAAGGTTTTTGTTCATATCCAAGGTGTAGCTCTTCTTTGGCTTGTTTATTTTCAACTCAGGATTCAATTCAGAGAATAAGCCAAAATTCAGCTTTGGTTGAGAGTCACGCTTAATGTCTATCGGATGGGTAGAAACCGGTTCCTTCTCATAGATGAAGCGGTAAAGACTCTTGCCAATCTGCTGAACGATTCCGCACACCAAAGCATTTCCCATCAGGAAGGCTCTACGAGCATCCGTCACATCGGGATGCAAAGTGTGGTTGTCTGGGAACATATTCAGACGCTCCAATTCTATAGGTATCAGTCGACGATAGCGACCTGATGCAGTCTTGATAACATGTTTGAAGCGTGATGCACCAGCTCCTCCTTCACCTGTGATGATAGTACGTGAAGGCTTATCCAGGGAATCAGGGAAGGCCATTCCGCCCTCAGAGAAAAGGTACTTGAAACCTTCCTTTGTGGTGCGTTCTATTTTCTTGGCACCCTTTTCGTATTCCCATCTTGCTACTTCTTCTTCCGGAATAAAGAACTCCTCTGGTACCAGGGACTCATCAACGATATTGCCGCCAAGTGTCATAACTGGGCCATCATAAACCGCCTCTGCATCTACTGAATATACGCAACGGTTGCGCATGATACCGGCATTTCCAAATGGACTGTCTTTTCCTTCCTTGTTAAAATTATCTGAAACCTCCTTAATGGTTCCTTTTATCTCAAATTCAGAGAGGGTTTTGTCTTTTGGCTTGAAAGGAAAAGCCTTTGCCAGCACGCCTTCATAAAGCACCCAATCCTTCAACTCTTGTACTTGCCTTGAAACATTTGAATTCTCTCGGTAACCGACAATATAGGTACGGCGTCTGCGCTGGGGCATTCCGTATTCTGCTGCGTTGATTACTCGCCATTCTACCGTATAGCCCAAATCTGCGAGCGAAGCAAGAATGATTGCAAAATCACGTCCACGTTGCTTGGCTGGCGAGCCCAGCAAACGGTCAACATTCTCAAAGAAAATGTAGCTTGGACGATTATCTCCCTTCTCGTTTAAGATGCGATAGATTTGCCACCAAAGCACACCCTTCTTGCCCTCTATTCCACCTGAACGGCTAAGAGTTGAAGCTACAGAATAATCTTGACATGGAAAACCACCAACCAGCAAGTCATGATCAGGAATGTCGGCTGTTGGTACCGTATTAATATCTTGGTTGCTATGACCCTTTGAACCAAAACGTGCTCTATATACGAGCGAAGCATCTTGATGTTTGGTTGATGGCTCCCATTGGTTGTTCCAAATGGTTTCATAGGCATCTGAAGCTCCCTCCAAACCTATGCGGAAGCCTCCTACGCCTGCGAATAGTTCTACTACCTTTATTATATTTTTAGACATATTTATATGTATGGAATTTCTTGTAATTTTTTAGCAATATATGAACCCTTGAGCCAGAAAAACTGCGGAAGCATTCTTATGCCGTTCACACTTTCTGTTCTTGTTTTCTCTGTCGAAACATCAGCTCCTCCTCGGAAGAAAACTTTATATTCAGAACTCTTAGGGAAGTTTGGGGCTCCCATATAGGAACCGCTATTGTTCATACGTTTATTACCTTTTTTGTCATAGACGTATTCCCATTCCAACTCATTCCTATGAATCAGATTTCTTGAATCTTCCCAAGTGCGTCGAACTTCATTTTCTATGAAATCTTCATCAAATGCAAAGCGTTTAAAACCTTCAAAAACGGTCTTGCTCGGGTCTTTACTATCATGCTCACAGAAGATAGGGCAGAGGAAGCTGTGCTCACAGAAGTAATCGTAAACATCGGAATCTTCAAAGTCTGCATCTCTATCTGCCCATTCTTCAAAGTCGATGTGCTTGAGCTTCATGTCCTCTGTCCTTCCACCTTGGGGCGTTATCGTGATGGTCTTCGCTATGATACCAGCTTTGTTGAAGTCTGAAATCTGATTTAACCTATTGCAATCGGTTCCGAACATACGGATAACGCATTTAGCTGAAATATCCTTGACCTTAGCATCAATTCCAAGCATTTCTCTTAGCTCAGGCAGAGTCTTACCCTTATACTTTAATGTAAGAGCATGGCAGCGGGCATCCAGTTGGGCGAAACTTGAAAAAGATTCTTTCAGTACGATTTCGTTCTTTGCTCTGCTTTTATCAAAATGTCCCCGTACGATGTAATCAACAAAAGTCTGTTTCAATCTGTATCGGGGCTTCTGGTAAGAGCCTGTTGCTGTGCGCTTGAATCCTGGTACTAATTCTATCAGCAAGAGATTTGGACGAAGAAGGTGAGTGAAACCAACCAGTTGTTCGTTACGCTTTTCTGCATCCTGATAATCATGATAAACTTGTTGCAGGTGACTACTGACAATCTCCCAGTCGTTTTGTAATTTGTCTTTTTCTTCTTGTGAGAAAGAATTATAGCAGTAGTCAACAATAGGGAACTTAGCATAGCCGGAAGCAGGCACCACCTCGTAAGATCTGTATTCATAGAAGATGATTAAAAGCCGTTCCGTTTTTTCCCAAAAATGAGAAGTGTCGAAGTCTGTCTGAATCGGAGGTTCAAAGGTAACATGCGTAATACTAATACCTTCCTTTGCACCTAGGTAAACATTATAAGCTTCACCAGTCTTTCCATTAGCATTCTTTTGGTCTCTCTTGGGAACACGTACTCCTGTGGTCTTAACTTCCGTAAGAACACCATCAATCTCAATATCACATTCCTGTTTGCTGTCTTTTTTGTAACCGAAAACAGATTGTTCTATTACGTCTCCAGCGATACCTGTAATCTTTGTACTTTCTAAGGTACGAGCAAACTGGTGGGATTTATCAACCTCACCAAGCGTCTTTCCCTTTGCTCCTTCAAGTAAGTTATAGACTTGTTCTTTCGTAAATTTTCTATCTTCTGATACTGCCATCAGCTAAGTTTTTAAATTATTTCCATGCGTTCCTTGCACATGTTGACCGAAGTCAATATGCAAAGGTACTAAAACTTTTTATAAACTTGGCGTCTGATCACGATCTTTAACTCTAAACTTTAGAAAAATCCTGATATTTTGGCTGGATATTTTCTTCTCCTTAATGAATTAAAGTATTCATCTGGTTACGCGCCGCCTCGTTGGAAATCACAAAACGGGTGTAGCCCTGGTAGGTTCCGTCTATCGTAACCATGCCGAAATAGAAGAGCTGACTCAGAATAGCATCAGGGGTGTTAATGTGGTTAACTGGGAAAATATCCAATAGATTTCCTAAAGCGAATCCCTTGACCTTCAGGTCTTTTATGATGCTGGTATCGCAGGTAAACTCCTTGTCGTAGCGAATGAGTTGGCGAACAATCTCATGGTCTATACTTGGGATAACTTCACATGGCTTCTTAGGAATCTCGTAATTGTTTTGAATGTAATTGTTCATAAAATCAAGGACCATTGCCGGGTTGCAGATGGTAGTTTTTCCGCATTCTGAGGTAGCAAAACAATAATTATCATACCATGGCTTCATCACTTCTATCAGCTCATCCACGCTATGGCGGAATGGCAGCACGCTGGCGTAATAAGCCAGCATCTCGCGTACTTCATCCTCGGTAAATCCCACCATCTCGTTGAACTCCGGAGCCAGGGAATAGTTGGTACCGATGTTGAAACCGCTGGTCAGATCATCCATGGTTACGGGACTTACTCCTGTAACGAAGACTCTGCCTAAGGAATCGCCTGCGGCTCCCTTGATGGTATCGAAGAAATGGCGGAGATATCCCTCGCCGTGAGTCTGCTCGCGGTATCGGGTTTCATGCTCCTTGTGGGCAAGAATCTGATTGGTAAAATGGTCGTATTCGTCGATGAAGAGATAAATCTTCAAGCCAGCTTCAGCACATTTGTCGCATAGAAATCCCAATTGGGCAACGGCATCTTCCTTCTGGTTCATCTCTTCCTTTATGCCCGGTGGCAAAAGGTGGGCGTATCTGCTGCAGAAGGAATTGAACTTGTTGTTGCAATGGGCATCGAGTCCTTTTTTATAATTATCCAATGCTGCAGAAATCATGGCAAAATTCAGGTGCAGGATGAGATAGCTGTTGCGTTCGGGAGTAGGATTTTCTCCGATGTAAAGCTTGCCGAAAAGGGTTTCGAACTGATCTTTCTTGTTGATGTCGTAATAGTTTTCGAGCATGGAGATTGTAAGGCTCTTGCCGAAACGGCGAGGGCGAATAAAGAAGAAATACATGTTAGATTCTTCTATTTTCTCTATGAATGGGGTCTTGTCAACATAGTAACAATCTCTTTCCATTACATCCTCGAAGTTCTGCATTCCGTAAGGGATGCGCTTGCGATAGATTCGCTTTTGTCTTTCTATTTTTACCATAGTCGAAACCATTTTTTGTTTTTATACCGCAAAGTTAAGATTATTATTTGGAATAAGCAAAGTTTTTTGAGCATTTTTCTTGGTGGTTTATCAAAAATGTGTTCTTTTGCGCAGGAAAGCTGCAAGGAAACTGCATGGCATGTCTAACAGACGTGTTTTGAACCTCCTTTTTACTTTCCTCTTTTTAATTCTAACCGGTATTATGGTAAATAGACGTTATGAGAAAAAGAATTTTGGATTGCTTTATTCTGTCTGCATAATTACATTAAAAGTATGAAATAGCCAAGTAAAACTTAGAAAATTAGCATTTTTTCTTAAAAAAATTAAAACCGAGTACCCTTAAAGCCATCTGAATACGTAATATGATTAGTTTTTAGTAACTTTGCAACATAAAATTAAAAAATAGAAATGAAAAAAGTATTTTTAATCTTTCAATTACTCCTTGTAGTAATGCTGGCTCAGGCGCAGATGATGAACCCTGTGAAGTTCACCAGCTCGCTGAAAACAGACGGAAGTGCTGTAGCCGAAATCGTGTTTAGCGGAAAAATCCAACCGGGATGGCACGTCTATTCAACCGGTTTGGGTGGCGATGGTCCTATTTCTGCTTCGTTCAACGTAAACAAGCTTGAAGGAGCTGAACTCGTAGGCAAACTTCAGCCACGCGGCAGAGAAATTGCAAAGTTCGACCCTCTCTTCGAGATGAAACTCCGTTATTTTGAGGGTAGCGTTACCTTTGTACAGAAGGTGAAGTTTACCCAACCAAATTATCATATTGATGCCTATCTGGAGTATGGTGCCTGCAACGACCAGAACTGTCTGCCACCAAGCGAGGCTGGTTTTAAACAGAGTGGCAAATCGCCTGCTGTTGATGCTCCTGCAGCTGGGGCTAAAGATGCTCTGAATGCAAAGGCGATTGATCCTGCCCTTGCAGCCAAGATGAAGGCAGATTCGCTGGCTAAGGTTGCAGCCCTGGCTCAGACAGATAGCGCTACCCAGCCAGTAGATTCAGCAGCTTTAGCATCTGCTATGGAAGATTTGAACGTCAAGGACTTATGGAAACCGGTTGTTAAAGAACTTCAGGCGTTTGGCGGAGCTAACGATATCGCCAACCATTCGCTCTTCTACATCTTCTTCATAGGTTTCGTGGGCGGTCTGCTTGCGCTCGTCATGCCTTGCATCTGGCCAATCATCCCGATGACCGTAAGTTTCTTCCTGAAGCGTGCAAAGAACGATAAGAAGAAAGGTATCCGCGATGCGATTACTTATGGTTTGAGCATCGTCGTCATCTATCTGGTTCTGGGTCTTGCCGTAACAGCCATCGCAGGTCCTAGCACTCTGAATGCGCTCAGCACAAGTGCCGTATTCAACATCATCCTCTTCCTCTTGCTTGCCGTTTTCGCCTTCTCGTTCTTCGGTTGGTTCGAAATCAAATTGCCTGACAGTTGGGGAAATGCGGTAGACAACAAGGCTTCAAGCACCACGGGTCTGATTTCTATCTTCCTGATGGCTTTCACCCTGGTATTGGTCAGCTTCTCATGTACAGCTCCTATCATCGGTTTGCTGCTGGTTCAGACCGTTACATCCGGCGACTGGCTCGCTCCTACCGTGGGAATGTTCGGTTTTGCGCTTGCTCTGGCGCTCCCATTCACCCTCTTCGCCCTCTTCCCATCATGGTTGAAGTCAGCTCCTAAGTCGGGTTCCTGGATGGAGACCATCAAGATTGTGCTCGGCTTTATCGAGCTTGCGTTCTCTCTGAAGTTCCTCTCTGTAGCCGATCTGGCTTACGGCTGGCACATCATGGACCGCGAAGTATTCCTCTCTCTCTGGATTGTCATCTTCGGTCTGTTGGGTCTCTATCTCATCGGCAAGCTGAAGTTCCAGGTTGATGCAATCGGCGGCGACATCAACAAGCCTATGCCTGTAGCCTGCATCATGTTGGGTCTCTGTTCTCTGGCATTCTCGGTTTATATGATTCCGGGTCTCTGGGGAGCTCCTTGCAAGGCTGTGAGTGCATTTGCTCCACCTATTAATACACAGGACTTCAACCTCAACACCAAGACCGTAGAGCCTGCTTACAAGGATTATGAGCTGGGAATGGCTGCTGCCAAGGCTGCCGGCAAACCGGTATTGCTTGATTTCACGGGTTATGGATGCGTGAACTGCCGCAAGATGGAGGCTTCTGTATGGACAGATCCATCGGTTGCCGACAAGCTGACAAAGGATTATGTTCTCATCTCACTTTATGTTGATGACAAGACTCCTCTTCCTGCGCCTATGGAGGTAACGTTTAATGGCGAGAAGCGCACCCTGCGAACCGTTGGCGACAAGTGGAGTTATCTGCAGGCAAGCAAGTTTGGAGCTAATGCCCAGCCATTCTATGTGGCTATTGACAACGATGGCAATCCTCTTGCAGCAGCCTTCAGCTTCAAAGAAGATGTAAGTGCTTATCTCGACTTCCTGAACAAGGGTCTGGATAATTACAGAAACAAATAGTATGATTTAATAGTTCAAATAAGGCCAGTATTAGTTCTTTAAGTAGATTTAAGAAGGATAATTTCATTAGGTTAGTTAATTCAAGGTAGATTTATTTAGGATTAATACTTCCCCCGACAGGTAATGGTTTCCAAGCCATCCTGTTGGGGGATTTTTTTTGCGAAAGCACAAAAAAATAGGGCCTGTTTCACAACAGACCCTAAACATACTTACTAAAACTAAATTAACCACTAAAAAAACTAATATTTTTAAGAGAATGAGATACATCAGCATCTCAACCTAAATCTAACCTATGACACGAAATCATCTCGACTTCTTGATTGCAAAGGTAGGGTTTTTATATGAAACCACCAAACTTTTTCCCAACTTTTTTTCTAAAAACGGGCATTTTCTTAGGGATTTCACATTATTTAATCAATAACTCCCCTACCTTCACATTTTAGAACTTATAACCAATGGTCATCAGCAACTGATGGCGCTTGTTGTCAACCTTGGTTGCATTAACAGAGCAGCCCATATCCGTAAAACTTTCGAATGGATAGAAATCTCCCTTTTGAGAAGAATACTGATAAGCCACATCTATAGCCAAATTCTGGTAATTGAAACCTACACCTAAAGTAAAACGGTTTGTTGCCTTCCAGTTGGTATAATCAGCAGAAGAAGCGATGTAAACGCCATTACTGTCAAATGTCTGATCGCGCAAAGCATTATCCTTGTACATTGGCGATACATAATTATAACCTAATCGGATTGACAACATGTCAACAGGCTTAATCTCTGCACCTAACTTCAAGGTACTTACACCTTGCAGGTTCAATTGAGTATCGTGATTCATAGCCTCATCACTACTACTGCTCTCATAATAGTCTCCCCAATAGGAATCATAATAACCACCATCCTTCACACGGTTGTCCATATGATCGTACCAGGCATATTCATAAGTTGCACCAAGTGCCAGATAATTTCCTATAGTATGACCCAAGCTGGCGCCCACTTTCCATGGTGTATTAAGCCGGAAATCATAATCTATACTCTGTCCCCTACTACCCTTGACATAACAAGGCTGCTGAGTTCCATCTTTCTCTTCATAGGTAGCAGGATTATTGTTTCCCCAAATAGAAATATCATTATCACCACTAACCGTGAGATCATAGAAGATAGGACTATTGAAATAAGCACCAATACGGAAAGGAGAATCCTTGACAGGACGGAAGATAACACCCGCCTTCACATCAAATCCTGTTCCAGTAATCTTCAACTGCTCAAACGAATCCATTATATTTCCATCAACGAAGTCTTCGGAATAAAGAGAATTACTATTGTAATGAACATCATGAAGTCCGACTGTCAAACCAAGCCAAACCTGATTATTAAGCGAGCCACTAATGTTGAAATCATAGGTGCCAATATAACCATGCTGATACTGACCAAACAAATACTTATTAGCCTCAGCATAAGCCAAACCACCATCAGTAGGAACAGTAAACAAACCAGGCTGATAGTTTCCGGAATTATCCTTATATCCACCAAGGTTGGCGTCCTGACTGGTCCACCCCGCATACTCCTTGAAATTCTTAGCTGCGGTTATCTTATTAAGAGAAACATCCTTCAATGCTCCGGCAGCATTCAGAATCTGTCCAAAGTCGGCACTCTTATGATAATTGAAAGCCAGATTCAGCCAATTGGTACCTTTGTTTTTCGGACTCCATACGATACCCACCTGGTCAAAGGTAGGATGACTTTTTTTCCCATTAAAGGAAATACGAGAATCATCGAACTCCGTATAATTCTCTGCATCTGTTTGGGCGATAACTCCTGCAGTAAGAGTCACCTGGCTTTTACGGAAAAGACCAATACCAGCAGGGTTACTGCTGATAGTGGAAATATCGGCGCCCAAGGCTTCCATAGCACCACCCATACCCACATAGCGAGCAGTACCAGTAAGCTGGGGTGCAGCCAACTTAGCGTCCTGATAAGTTTCTTGCGCAGCAGTCGTCATGCTAGCCATGAGCATACTGGCAAAGAATATATGTTTTAAATTATTCATAATCTTCTCAAATACTAATTATTGTTATCAATTTATCTTCTTCCTCCGAAGCTGCCGCCACCAGAGTGACCACCACCGCCTCCGAAGCTACCGCCACCGGAACGGCCGCCACCTCCGAAGCTACCACCTCCGAAATTACCGCTATTGTTACTAAAGCCAGAATTACTACGACTACCCCAAGAAGAGTTATTATTAAAGTTGCCGGTATTCTGACGCTGGCCAAAACTACGGTTAGAACCACTACGGCGTGAATAAGTATTACGATTATTACCGCCAACTCCTGTATACTTGTGATTAGAACCATCAATACGACCTGGGTTGTTGTAGCGAATGTTGCCTGCGAAGCCACCATAACTTACATGTCCGTATATCGGACCGCCCCAATACCAAGGGTTGTAGTAGCCGCCCCAGCCATAATACCAAGGGTCGTACCAACCGCCATACCATCCGGCATAGCCATAATACCATGGATCATACCAAGGATCGAACCAAGGATCATACCAGCCGGCATAATAGCCGTAGCGCCATGGATTGTGCCAGCCCCACATGCGGCTGCGCCAATAGTAAGGACCGTAACCATAATAATCGTAGAACCACGGATCATAGAATCCGTCCCATCGGCTCATCTCGCGCGTGCGAACGAAATCCTCATCCCTGTCAGCATACTTCTGGGCGAAGTAAGCATCATCATAAATGCTGTCAGGCGCCACACCCTTGCCCACATGGAACTGGATGATGTCGTTGCCCAGAGAATCTTTCCCTACATTCTCATAATGGCTGAAGATTCTTCCGCCCCGGTTGTATTCATCTACCGAACGGTTGCTTCCGCTCCAAAACAGACGGTAAATACTATCTCTACGAGCCCGCTGCTCAGCATACTGGCGCTGGAGTTGAGCCCGTTTTTCAGCCTTTTCCTTGGCCTCCTTCTTCGGATTGAAGTAGAGGTCATCGTCCTGTGCCATCGAGGTGAATGGCATCGCAGTTGCGATAAGGACTGCAAGAAGATACTTTCTTTTCATATTTCTGTTCTCCTATTTATTTTTTCTCTTTTTCTTTCTTCATTTTTCTCTTCCCGAATCATCTTAAATCATCAGGAAGAAGTCTCCCGAAAGAGCCTTTTTCTGATTATATAATAATCTGGATGCAAAAATATTGCTTATCTTTATGCAAAAATACAGAATTTCCCTAAAATAATGTAGGTTTTCCCCTATTTTTTTAT
>ERZ869991.448-NODE-448-length-14271-cov-6.340707_pt1 | contig 14271 bp, 9 predicted proteins | sample MGYA00520862_ERZ869991 | MGnify/ENA primary metagenome ERZ869991 (study PRJEB32232, sample SAMN07284978) | human gut metagenome | biome: human-associated habitat; material: feces | host: Homo sapiens | place: Tanzania | collected 2014-08-11 ...
TTTCTTTTAATAATATGCTTTTTGCATATACTTTTTAATCATATCGGGATATGTACCATTTACCGCTACTGGCGTTTATTCCTTTCTCCACAGTTTCGACATATCCTCAAGGCTCTTGCCCTTTGTTTCAGGAACAAGTTTCCAGACGAACAGGGCGGCAAGGACGCAGATAACGCCATAGAGTCCGTAAGTAAACCAGTGGCCGAAATCGTCACCCTCAGTAAGGTGCATGTTGAACATCGGCACGAAAGTAGAACTTACTATAAAGTTGAATATCCACTGGAAGGCAACGGCAATGGCAACAGCAGCACCACGTATAGTGTTAGGGAAGAGCTCGGCAATGAGCACCCATGCGATAGGTCCCCATGAGAACATGAAGCTTGCACTGTAAACCATTATACTAATCATCGTAAGAGTGCCGAGAGACGGATTGCCAAACGTCAGGGCAACCCCGAGGGCACCGATAGCCATGCCGATTGAGCCCCAGATAAGCAATGGCTTTCTACCAAGTTTCTCAACGGTGAACACGGCAACAAGGGTGAACGAGATATTCACGATACCCATAATGACTGTTTGCACCATAGGGTTCTGCATACCCATATCCTGGAAGATTCGCGGAGCATAATATAATACGGCATTGATACCGACTGCCTGCTGGAACACACTGAGCATGACGCCCACGAAAATACACATGAAACCATAAGAGAAAAGCTTTTCCGTCTTTACCGTAATGGTGTTCTTAATATCATTGATAATCTCGTCGGCAACACGGCTACCGTTAATACGGGTGAGGATACTGCGCGCCTTGTCGTCCTGTCCTATCATGACCAGCTAGCGCGGTGTCTCCGGCACGAAGCAGATAAGCAAAGTGAAGAGTCCTGCCGGCACACACTCGCTGCCGAACATATAGCGCCAGCCGGTCTCCACCGTCCACTGGCAATCCGCCCAGTTTGCAATCTGCCCCATGGCATCATACAACGGGTTGGCATGAGAACCGAGAATGATGAAATTGACGAAATAAACTACCAGCTGACCGAAGATGATGGCAAACTGGTTCCAGCTTACAAGCATTCCGCGGATATTGCTCGGAGCCACCTCGCCGATATACATCGGACAGATAGCCGATGCCATGCCGACACCTATTCCGCCAAGCACACGGTAGATATTGAAAACTACGAGCAGGGTCATGTTGGCATTGCCCTGCGGCAGAATGTAGGTTTCCGGTTCCATTGAGCCCCATGCCGAAAGGAAGAAACAAACTCCGGCAAATATCAAGGAGCGCTTTCTGCCGAAACGACTGGCAAACAATCCGGACAACGCACTTCCGATGATGCATCCTATAAGCGCACTCGACGAAGTGAATCCGTGCATAAAGTCAGTATACTCAAAATCCGGGGAGCTTTTGAAGAAAGCCTGAAGCCCCTTCTCCGCACCGGAAATAACAGCCGTATCGTATCCGAAGAGAAGTCCTCCCAACACGGCAACCATAACAATTGAGATAAGGTAGGACTTGCTACCTTTTTGTTCTTGTTCCATTATTCTTGACTATTTTATTAGGTTAGTATTTTTATACGCCGCAAAGGTAACACTAATTATCCAAACAACACAGGAAGAACGGAAAGCAATAAATAAAAAATTTAAAAACAAACATTATATTCCCCCTGTTTTGATAAAAATTCCACCTTAAAACACCATGACCAACATGTTTTTTGCGAATAAAAAAAGAAAAGTCGATAATTTTTAGTAAGTTTGCAAAAAAGAAAAGAAATTGAAACCTACGGAAAGGTGATATACAAGAAGAAATGAAATTCAGAGACGTTATCGGACAAGAAGAAGCCAAAAGGCAACTGCTGCAACTCGTAGCTGAAAACCGAGTGCCTCACGCCATGCTGCTATGCGGTCCAATGGGGTGCGGCAAGATGGCATTGGCTCTTGCCCTGGCATCTTTTCTGCTCGGCGAACGGGACGACAGCGACCCTCTCGAAGCTGAAGCTGCAAAGAAGATGCCGGAGCTATCGCCAGAGAAGAGAAGGAATGCAGAAGCGATGCTAGCAAAATATTCGCATCCCGACCTCTTGTTCTCCTACCCCGTCATCAAACCGGCAGGAACAGGCTCCGACCACAAGATGACGAGCGACGACTTTGCAAAGGAATGGCTACAGGTGCTTAGCCAAAGTCCCTACTTCTCCATCGACCAGTGGCTCACGGCAATGAAAGCCGAAAACCAGCAGGCAAGAATCAGCGTGGGCGAAAGCGAATCGCTAATCCGCAAGCTGAGCATGAAATCAAGTCAGGGCGGATACAAAGTCTGCATCATATGGTTGCCGGAGAGAATGAACGGCGAATGCGCAAACAGTCTGCTGAAACTGATTGAGGAACCGCCCCACATGACCGTCTTCATAATGGTATGCGAAGAACCGGAGAAACTTCTTGAAACGATACGCAGCCGAACACAACGCTTTGACATCAAGAAAATAGACACTCCTACACTGGAGAAAGCCCTTGTGGAAAAGCGCTACATCGCTCCGGAAGTGGCAAAACGCATAGCAAGAGTAGCAAACGGCAACTGGCTGACGGCGATGAAGGAACTTGATGCAGGAAACGAAAACAGAATGTTTCTCGACATGTTCATCATGCTCATGCGACTCGCATACATGCGCAAGATTAAGGACCTGAAGAAATGGAGCGAAGTTATAGCCCAATACGGAAGAGAGAAGCAAAAGCGGATGCTGACTTACTTCATCCATCTTATAAGGGAAAACTTCATATACAACTTCCATAATCCGGAACTCAACTATATGACCGCCGAAGAGGAGGACTTCTCGAAGAATTTCGCACGCTTCATCAACGAGGCTAATGTGGTGGAACTGACAGAACTCTTCGACCGCGGCATACGCGACATCGGACAGAACGCTAACGCAAAAATCGTTTTGTTTGACATCGCCCTGAAAACAATCGTACTGCTTATTCAAAAATAAAAATATAATATAATAACCAGAGTTCCCAAGGCTCTATGTCATAAAAGAAAAGACTCGCGGCCTTCCCTGTTCTCTAAGTTCTCAAGTTCCCATAGAACTTCCATAGAACTTCCAGAACTCCCAGAACTCCCAGAAAAAAAATATATGGACTTCAAAAATATGAAATTTAAAGTAGGCGACGGATGCGCCCGCGGACTCTGTCGCAGAGGATGCGGACGACAGGACCGACAGCTGAACACATACGACTGGCTTGCCGACGTTCCAGGCAATGCCGAAAGCACCGACCTCGTGGAGGTACAGTTTAAGAATACAAGAAAGGGATACTATCACAACGTCAACGGACTCGACCTCAAGAAAGGCGACATCGTAGCCGTGGAGGCAAACCCGGGCCACGACATCGGAGTGGTAACGCTGACCGGAAAACTCGTGAAGCTGCAGCTCAAGAAAGCCAATCTGAAATCTGCTGACGATATAAAGAGAATCTACAGAATAGCAAAGCCCGTAGACCTCGACAAATGCCGCGAGGCTAAAAGTCGCGAACACGGAACAATGATACAGAGCCGACAGATTGCCAAAGACCTGAACCTGCAGATGAAAATCGGCGACGTGGAGTATCAGGGCGACGGCAACAAGGCTATCTTCTACTATATCGCCGACGAACGAGTAGACTTCCGTCAACTCATCAAGGTTCTCGCCGAAACCTTCCACGTGCGCATCGAGATGAAACAAATCGGTGCAAGACAGGAAGCCGGACGCATCGGCGGAACAGGCCCCTGCGGAAGGGAGCTTTGCTGCGCTACCTGGATGAAAAACTTCGTATCCGTAAGCACCGGTGCCGCAAGATATCAGGACATATCGCTCAACCCGCAAAAGCTTGCCGGAATGTGCGCAAAACTGAAATGCTGCCTCAACTACGAAGTGGACAACTACATCGAGGCAAGCAAGAAACTGCCGAGCCGCGAGGTAGTATTGCAGACAATCGACGGCGACCACTATCTCTTCAAGACCGACATCCTTGCCGGACTCGTAACCTACTCTACCGACAAACGAATGGCTGCCAATCTGGAGACTATCACCGGAAAGCGTGCACTTGAAATCATCGAGATGAACAAACGCGGAGAAAAGCCTGACGCCCTAAGCGACGGCGACGCTCCTAAGGAGGAACCAAAACAGATTGACCTGCTCGCCGGAGAAAGTCTTACGCGATTCGACAAGGCAAAGAAGAAGAAGAACAAAAACAAGCCGCGCCAGCAGAAGGGACAAGGCGACAAACAAAACAGACAACAAGGCAACCCTCAACTGAGTAAAGAGGCTGCCAAGCCTAACCGCGACATGCAGCAAAAGCCGGCTAATGCCAACCAGCAGAAACCGCGCCAGCAGAAGCCTCAGCAGCAGAAGCCTCAGCAGCAACCTAAGGCACAGCAGCAGAGACCTCAGCAGCAGAGACCCCAGCAGCGCAACAACGCTCCAAGGCGAAGACCTAACAGAAACAACGAGAGACAGAACAACAGAAAAGATTCTGAAAATAAGGAAGCATAAGATGCAAAAGAATTCCACCTTATTTAATATAGTAACGATAATAGTGTGCATGACTGCGATGATTGTCGCGTCATGCACCACTAATACCGTATACGATTCTTATTCGCACACCCCCCTGTCGGGATGGGAGAAGAACGACACGCTAACATTTAATGTACGTCCTTTTGCAGAAAGCGGAACCTTCAACGAAACCGTAGGAATAAGGATGACAACGGCATTCCCGTTCACAAGCATCAGTCTTATCGTGGAGCAACACATCATGCCTCACGAAAAAGTTCTTACTGATACCATAAAATGCCCTATCACCGACACACGAGGCAATTTTCTCGGCAGTGGCATCAGCTCATATCAGTATGAATTCCCACTAAGAAACATTAATCTTCATAAAGGCGACTCTATCCATGTAAGCATACGCCACAACATGAAAAGGGAAATACTCCCTGGTGTATCTGATATCGGACTTAAAATCGAGAAGGAATAATATGACCTATACTGAATAACTTGACAGTTCTAAAACCAAAAAAAATGGAAAAAGAACCGAAGTTTTACACTAATGAAGAAAAATTATCGTTAGTAAGACAGTATTTACAGAGTGGTATGTCACGGGGTAAATTTGCAGAATCAATAGGAATCAGCCATACCGGATTCAGAAAATGGCTATGCAAATTTGGCAATCCGGACTTACCTAAAATGAATGAACTTATGGAAAAAGCAAATATCCCGTCAACAGTAGAAGAATTGCAGAAGGAGCTTATAGAGCTGCGCAAGCAGAGGAAAGAACTGGAAAAGAAGTTGGAAGACGAGAAACTGTGCAGTCTCGCCTACAAGACGCTTGTGGACCTTGCAGAGTCAACATATCATATAAAGATAAAAAAAAACTCCGTTGCAAAGTAATAACAGACCTTAACGAGACTGCCGGTGGCCGTTCCGTGTCAAAGCTATGCTCGTGTATGGGCATCACAAGACAGGGGTACTATTTTCAGAGAGATGTGGAGTCGGAACTGGATATCTTGCGGACAAGTATTGTCTTTTATTGTCTTTTTATACGACAAAATCTTATGCCTCGTGCAGGAATGGCGATACTCTATGCTATGTGCAAGGAACACTTTGCGGAGAAGATGACAATCGGACGTGACCAGTGCTATGATATTTTCAGGGCTAACGGTCTAACTCTCAGGACTTCAAAGAAACCTCGGACAACGAACTCTAACCATAATTTCTACATCTATCCCGACTTGCTCAACACGACTCCCAAGCTTGTTGCCACGCATTTCGGCGAACTTGTGGTTGCAGACATCACTTATGTGGCAACAGAAAACGGATGGGCCTATCTGGCATTGCTTACAGATGCAGCCACACGAATGATAGTTGGCTACAAGCTGTTTCCGACGCTTGAGACCGCAGGTCCCATGGCGGCATTGGAAATGGCTCTTGAATTCTACAAGGAATACGGTGTTGATCTCAGCCGGCTGATACACCATTCAGACAGGGGAATACAGTATTGTTCCAACCTGTACGTAAACCGTCTCAAGGAGTCCGACATACAGATAAGCATGACACAGACTGGCGACCCGCTGCATAACGCCCTTGCCGAGAGAATGAACAATACGATAAAAAACGGATGGCTATTTGATGGTGAAGAAAAGCCTTTTGATGAAGTTGAGCGACTTGTGGCAAAAGCTGTTGATGTCTATAATAATATAAGACCACATCAGGCTCTTGGGATGAAGACACCGGCTAGGGCTTTAATGGAGATGCTTCAGTAAGGATTGCCTCGTCGGGCTACGCCCTCCTCTGCAATCCTTACTGAATACTAAACAATTATTCAAATATATTTGGATATATGGAAAGTGTCAAGTAACTTTGCACCTAACAAAGTAAACTGACAAGTTTCTTAGTAAGTAAATTATTTAATGTAAAGTAATATAGTAATTAACCAAGAAACTGTCAAGTAAATCCAGTAAACGTCAGTATTTGAAAGTGGCAATTTTGGTGCAGTAACCTTGCACCTTTGGTGCAGCATAGAAATACCGACGGTGTTTAGTAGCAACAGTAGCAGCTTTCATGTGTCAGGGGTGCAGCTTATATGTGTGAGGGGTAAAAGACTTACCCTCACACTTACCCTCACCATCTGGAAGTTCGATAAACAGGGACTTTCATACCCTTGTGTGAGGGTGTGAGGGTAAAAACGCAAAAAAACATTTTTCTTTGTTTTATGACTTTTCGTCAAGAAGTTTTCGAACTGTGCGGTTGAAAATGAAAGATCTGATTATCAATAAATGAAGTTCAAAGTAGTAGGTGCGGTGTCTCACCGCACAGTAGCAAGAATATTATGACTATTCATAATTGGGAATGATAGATTCCCTTCCTCATTGTGCGGTGAGACACCGCACCTACTACGATTTCCAACCATACAGGTTGAAAGTCTTCCGGCGTGTATATAGAAGTTTAGTGTTGGTGAAGACAATGTCGGAAGAAACATGTCCGTCCGTCCAATTGTCAGTTGCAAATTTAATCAATATTCATTTTATATACAAATGCAGTTTTCATAAATCCGGCTTAAACGTACCGCATGCGGTTTAATGAGTAATTATTCGGGGTTAAACGAAAAAAAAAGTATTGGGCACAGCCATTACATGATTCGAGTATAACGTCGGCAGCTTACAGCGTTTCCGACGACGGCGTTGTAGTAGGTGAATACACCGATGAAAGCTACGAAAGCAATGGTGCCGGTTTATCTCTTGGCGGATATTGGGCAAACCATAAGTGGAACAGAATGGAGTTTTGTTGATTTCATTCAAAGAATAGCATGAGTTTTCTTGTTTAAGAAAATCTTCTTTTCTCTTTATCCATTTTTCTGGATGATAGTTGCCTATCACGCTAAAATGCATATTTTCTAATGGGATGGATAATTCACCACGTACATGTTACCAGCATGCAATTCCCTAAAATTATAAATTGTTTAAAATCAAAGAATACAGGAATCAATTTATTAGATATGGTTAGTTGTAAGTAACTATTACTAAATTGAAGTAACAAAAACGATAAAAAAAGAAGTGTTATTGTTTACAATACAATTTTTTTTGTATATTTGTGCGGAGAAAAGCTATATACAAATCGAAACACTTAGAGTCGTGATAAAAAGGAACGGATATAAAGCTTTGTTTGTTTTAACCATGATATATATCGCATCATGCCTTTCGGCTTGCAGATATATAAAAGAAATCGGTGGCAACAACGATGCTGCCGACAGGGAACGAGTGTCGCGACTTGTAGCGATAGATGATTCGATAAGCCTTCTGTCGCCTTCTGTAGAAGACACGATAAAGGCAGGAATGAAAAATGCCACAGATACACTGCAGTGGTGTGAATATTCCGTAAGACTATGCCGTTATTATTTCAAGACGAACAAGTCGGACTCCATGAATGTGTATTTAAACAAAGTCATGGCGTATGCACAAAAGCAGCAGCCCAGTCAGAGAGTAAACGGCGTGTTGGGACTCGCCTATGAATGTGAAGCCGGAATAAAACAGCTGACACAACGTGGTGGACGGGAAGTGATAGACCTTCACCGCAAGGCATACTACAAGATACTCGACAGTGAGATAAAAAGTAGCATCTCAGATATTGTAGCCAATCTTGGCGATGCGTATTATCTTGGTGGCAATATACCGAAGGCTGCGCTATGCTATAGAAAGGCACTCTTCCTCGTAGACTCGCTCCGGCTGCCCAAGGAGAAAAACATCACGCTGTATACGGGACTGGCAAGGATTTACGAGCAGCTCGGCGACCTGTCGGAGGCAGAACGCTTCTACAGGGAAAGCGAGAAAAACCTCGGTAGGATGCAGGCAAACATGCAAGTGTATTTCTTGAGCAGTATCGGCAGCTACTATTATAAGATACGTCAGTATCAACGCTCCCTCGGATATTTCAAGCGTATGTATCGTGTAGTAGAGAAAAGCGAGGGCGACACGGGGTTCAATATGGCATTGTGTCGCATCAATACCGCCGATGTATATCTAAATCTTGGAGATATAAAGCAGGCTGAGAATTATCTAAATCTTTCCGAGCCGTATTTCAGACGGAACAATATCGGAGTAGGGATACATTACGGCAATTCCATTCGGATGGGTATACTCCTGAAGCAAAAGAAATACAAGGAAATACAGCGTATCCTCAGCAATGAGCATATCGATGGATTCATAGATTATCCGATACAGAAGATACGAAACGCATATCTAAGGGATTATTATGTGGCAACAGGCAATCCTGCCGCTGCCTTGAGAAATAAAATCCGCGAAGATGAGGCAGACGACTCAATCGCCAGGAGCAACTCATATATGAGAGCCTCAGAAATAATACAGCGTTTCAGCGAGGACACACTCGCCCTCCACCACGACATAGCCATGGCGGAGAAGGAGAAAAAGGAGCAACAAGACCAGAACATGATAATAATCCTCTCGGCAGGAATACTCGTCATGGCGCTCGGCTTCGTGGTATGGTGGATGTATATCCGTAAGAAACAGGTGTCGGCGCAGATGGAACGCTTCATGTTGCGACTGGAGAATACCCGCAACCGTATATCGCCGCATTTCATATTCAACGTGCTGAACAACCGCATCTATACGGCAGGACAGAAAGAGAAAGACGAGCTGATGTCGTTGGCACAGTTGATAAGAAAGTCGCTCGATATCAGTCGCACGACATTCGTCACACTTGAAGAGGAGCTGGATTTCGTAAAGAAGTATGTTGAGGTGCAGAGCTATATCCTGCGCCCAGACTTTGAATTCAAACTCACACTGCCTGATGATATCAGTGGAATATATATCCCGTCGATGTCTGTCCAGATTCTTGCCGAAAATGCCATAAAGCATGGACTGAAAGGACTGGACCGCAAACAGATGCTCTCGATAAATGTAAGTAAGCAGGAAAAGACAGTAGAGATTGCCGTAGAAGACAATGGTAGGGGATTTGACTGTACCAAGGGCTCTGGAAACGGACTTGGCATGAATATAATTCGTCAGACCATTGCTGCCGTGAACCGCAGGAGCAAGCGAGGGAAGATGGATCTTGACATAATGAATACGCATGATTCAGAAGGCAGGATTTCCGGATGCAGAATAACGATGACGATAAATGGAAAAATAAATATACAGAAATTATAAGGATTTTCCTTCGGAATATGGGTACGTAGAGGATTCTTATACATTATATAATATATAAGGTGAAATTAAAACCCATTTAAGAGTAGTTTCTATACGAGAATAATATATGAAGGCAATAATAATAGATGACGATAAAAGGGCAATAGACGATTTGGCGGACAAGCTGAAAGAATGTAGCGATGTGGAACTGATGGCTACAACATCGGACGCTTCGTTCGGACTGAAGATGCTGAAGACTGAAATTCCGGATTTGCTCTTCCTCGACGTGGAGATGCCGGAGATGAGTGGAATTGATTTCCTTAAGGAGATGGAGAGGATGAATATATGGTGTCATGTTATTGTAACCACATCATATAGCATCCACATGTTGCCGGCTTTCCGCCATGATGCCTTTGATTTCCTGACGAAGCCAATAGACGTGGCAGAGCTGAAGACGGCAATAGAGCGAGTGAGAAAAGACCTCGACTCGCCGCGGCGCACAACCGTGACGGAAGACGGTCAGGCAAAGAGCGGCTTTCTGCTTTGCTATACCAATACTGAGGATTTCCAACTCGTAAACGTGTCGAATATCGGACTTTTCAGATATAACGGCGATGTGCGCTCTTGGGAGGTGGTGATAGCCAATCAGAAGTTGCCGGTGAAACTGAAGAGGGATGTAACAAACAAGGACTTGCTTGCCCTCGACTGCCGTTTTATTCAGGTAAGTCAGAAGTTTATCGTCAACATCAACTGCTTGATGAAAGTACGCGACAACATTTGTGTCTTCAATCCCCCGTTTGAAAGCATCGACTATGTAAAGGTAGGCAGACTATACCGCAAGCGTCTTGTCGACAGATTCCTGTCGTTCTGACAAAGATATTCTATAAGAAACAGGGTCCAAGCTCTTCACAGAGCCCAGACCCTAAAAAATGTAACATATAAATAATCTGGTTACTACAAATGATAATTAGCCATTAATCATTGGCATAGCAGTATTATTCCTCCTCAAATCTTTCATTAGCACCAGTCGTATTGTAATTGCGATAGCCAGCCCAGTTGGTATTAGGCGAAGTTTCTTCCGTGTCCCAAAGATCAGAGTCGAAACAGTTCTCCTTAGAGTCGGCAACGTTATCAAAAGAGCCGGCAAGCATTGATCCGTATGTCTGCATTCCAATCACTGTGGTTACAGGCTTTATATATTCTTTCTTGTTCATATCAAAATATTTTTTAGTTCATGTTTATCTTACTGTCACTTTCGTTCCATTGACGATATAAACACCACCAGCCAAAGAGAAGGAACGACTCTCGCCAGCCTTCATCCGACAGTTTTCCAGAAGTTGTCCGTTCATGTTGCGGATATTTGCCACCATATCCTTCTGTGCCGTTATCGTCAGTGTGCCGTCCTGTGCTGAGAAGGCGAAGCCGATAGCTTGCTCTTCAGCAGAGGTGTTGTCAATATACGTTGGAGTGTCGTTAGGTTCCGTAGAGATGTATATTGTTCTGATGTTGTTTCCTGTATAGCCGTCGAAGTAAGTGCGGAACGGCATTACTATGACATCCTGATATTTATCGTCAAGGATAAGAGAAGATATGAACTTATCTTTGTTGAAATAGAAGATACCTTTATCTTTGGCAATCTTCACTCCAGAGTATGTGCCGTGGTTTACCAGAGTCATACTGTTGCCGTCGACGGTTCCAAATGCTGTTTCGCCATCGAGTGCTACAGGAGTCTTTTCTATAGTAGCACCGCTCTGACGGATAGTGAACATGATATCGTCAGCATCTCTTGCATCAGCAATCTTGTCGATGTTAATCAGATAAGGTTTGTTGGCATCAGTCTCGACAATACCTGTGCAAGGCGAGAAGTGGGCATTAACCTCATAGCCATTGTCGGTAGAGCTAAACGAGTTGTTGGCGTTTATCTTATAGAAAGTGAACACGTTGTCGTCATCCTCTTGCATATAAGAACCGCTTTCCTGGTCGAGACCAACAGTGAATGGCAATACTACAGACACCCAGTCTTTTGTGGTGTGTTGCTGCGCCACAGTCCTTGTATAGACCACCTCGTTGTCGGCATTCACCCGAATATCATAAGGCGCAAAGAACGGCAACTTATCGGTAAGCACGATGTCGTTATCAGCATTAAAGTCATCACCGCTTTCAGCCTTTGTAGCCACGTTGTCGAGACTTGCCGAAATACCTTGCGGCAGATAAATCATGGCATTCTTACCAATCAGATTCTTCAGGTCGGCGAGTTTGCCGTAGCTTGCGTCGTTGTCGCTTGTTATTACAGACTTCACCTTGCTGAGGTCGAGATACAGAATGCGGTTCGTGTCAGTAGGCTTATTTTCTTGACTGTCAGTCTTCTTCAAAACGTCAGCAATCTGTTTCGCCGATACATAGCCGGTGCCTTCGGCAATGGCATTTCCTGTATTCTTGTTTTTCAGTGTTACAGTAGCGCCAGAGTATATATTATTGTCGAAGCCATTCTCGAGCGTAGCGTTGTCATACACCTTAGTGTAGCTGATAACCGGCTCGTAGTCTTCCTTCTCCAGTTTCACGCTCGTAGAGTAGTAAGCGTAGTAGGCATGGCGTGGGGTAGTGGTAGGAGCGATGTTATATCGAGTCTCGTCGCAAACCATGAGATAGTAATTCTTATAGTTGCCGTCGGTAAGTGTGATATCCTCCCATTTACCATTCTGATTGGCGTATTCTCTATTGGAATATCTGTATTCCTCATAAGAGAAAGTCTTGCTGCCCGTTGTTCCAGCTTTGAATTCATCAGAGTTGTTACATCTGAACGCCTTAGTTCCCGCCTTGTCAACGGCTATTTTCTTCGTGTAGTCGTAGTCGGCAGCATCAGAGCGATGTCCCTGCAAGTCCTCGTTTACGAGATTGTAATATTCCGATTTAACGAAATTATATCTTGAGTATTCTCCTTGTTTTCCGAAATCACCATAGGTCTCGTCAGCCTTCTTGTGGTTCAGTCCCTCGAAGTTAAACTTCAGGTTCTGAGTCTCGTAGTTTGCAGGCACGGCAAAGTCAATCTTACCTTCAGTACCGATAGAGAAGTCGTCGGCAAGATACTGCTGCTTCAGTTTCGTTTCTCCAGAAGGCAGCGTACAAGCTATGTCCATCTTGTCGATGTAAGGGTTGAGAGCTTCGAGTTGCACCTCAAGACAAACGTATGCAAGCTGGTCGCTTTGCAGTCCGGAGATCTCGAACTTTATGGCGTCGTTGTTGATCTTCTCAAGGATAAGACCGCCGAAGCCGTTATTCTTGTTTACATTTGCGCTTTTCTCTATAGAGCTTCCAGTCTTGTCGTAGAGGTTGATGTTGAATGAAGTTTCCGATGTATTTGTATAGTCGGCATTCACCACATCGGCTTCCTCTCCTTTGAAACCACCTTTACCATCCTTATATGATACTACATGGTCCTTGTTGTAATACAGGTTAGAGCCGTCAGTCTGGAATGATGAAGCATTGTCTTTATCAGTAGTGGTCGTCAGTTCGTCAGCACTAAGCAGATGCCAAACATACCTGAGATATGTCTTTGTGCCATTCACCGTAGTGTACACCTTGCCGTCGGTATCGTAAGTCCATTTCACTTTAGCGCTTGTGAATACCAGACTTGAGTTCATGTAATTTCCATTATTGTCTTTGATGTATATGTCGTCACCTTTTTTGACGTCAGGATTCAGGTCGTTGGAATACACGACACGTGCTCCGACGATACGGTAACCTACAGGGATGTTCTTTCCGTTCTGAGTAGTTGCCTCGGTAGGAGTCTCCAGCCAGTACACGCCATTCTTCAGTCCGAGGAAAGTCCTGTTGCTGTTGTTTATCATCGTAGCAATGGATTGGTTGCCCACGGTTTTGTCGACAGCCGTTCCGTCGACAATTCCGCTTTCGTCGTAGAACATGAAATTAGCCGTCAGGTCCTTCACGTTGTTATAATTGTATTTATATGACGTATATCCTTTATCGGTACTCTCAGTAATCTGTCCCAGGTCGATGCGCTGTGTCTGGAACGGAATGGCAATACAACTGACATCATCCTTGTATTTGTCGATATCCGGGCGTAAGATTTCATTGAATCTGTCGGTACATTCAAAAGTTACGACAAAGGAAACGATATCGATATTTGCAAATCCGCTGTTTGACTCATGGTCTTGACGGAAATAAAGAATGTTGCCCATATCAGTAGCGTTGAGTGAAGTTCGCTGCATCGTAACGTTTTTACTGTCTCTCTTACCAATGTTTGCCGTCTTGTATGATGTACTGAATTCAGAGTTCATCTCTCTGAGAGTAGAACCGCAGTCAGAATCAGAATTAGAGTTCATAACAATCTTGTAGCTCGTAAAGCGGTAGCCTTTAGGCAGCGACAGCGTAAAATGATTTACGGCTGTATTCTCACCGGAGGCGATGGTGAATATTCCTGTTCCAGCGTCCGGTTTGATGTTGTTGGCGTGAACCTTCATCAGTCCGTTGTCCGTCAGAGTCGCCTCGTCGGAAGTAAGCAGCGTGAGCGGCAACTGGTTGTGAACCCAGGCACCTCCATAACCCTCCTCGTGTTGCTCCGAAGAATAGCTTTGTGCTGAGATAACATT
>ERZ869991.449-NODE-449-length-14265-cov-4.379476_pt1 | contig 14265 bp, 14 predicted proteins | sample MGYA00520862_ERZ869991 | MGnify/ENA primary metagenome ERZ869991 (study PRJEB32232, sample SAMN07284978) | human gut metagenome | biome: human-associated habitat; material: feces | host: Homo sapiens | place: Tanzania | collected 2014-08-11 ...
CGTGGTCTGGGCAGGCCCAGCCTGGTCTACGTCAAGGATTTTTCGTCTGGACTGCCAAAAGCGCAAGTACAGAATTGCCCAAACAGCAATTCTGGTGCTGCCGAAAGCGCAATTCTGGAACAGCCAAAAGCGCAAGCAAATAAGACTAATAAGAATAATACTGAAATGAGTGAGACTGATCCTTTCTATTCTGAAGAAGCGGATGGGATGAGTAAACGCACCCAACTGGAAGAATATTTTTCGCAGTCCTTGGAGGTAGACCTTCTGCTCCGTCTTTGCCCGGACGACGAGGACACCATCTACCAAATCGTAGATTTGCTTGTGGACACCTGTGCCACCAACCACAAGCTGTTGCACATTGCCGGGGATGATAAGCCCGCCGAGGTAGTATGTAGCCGGTTTATGAAGCTGAACGCCGACCATATCCGTTTTGTGCTGAAGTGCCTTGCAGAGAACAGCAGCCCGATTCGTAACATGAAACAATATCTGCTGGCTTCTCTGTACAATGCACCCACCACCATGCAGCTTTCCTATCAGAACCAAACCAACCACGACTTAGCGCACCGTTCCCAAAGGAGGTGATTTTATCGCAAGGAAATCCACCACAATTACCGTCATCAACCAGAAAGACCTCATCGGCAAAGCCACTCCCCTTTTCGTACGTTCTGCGAAAATCAATACCGCAGGAAAAAGCCTACCAGTCTTTTACAGAGGAGGTGTTGGCGAATGACAAAGAGCGGCTTTAACGTGTCGCTAAAAGGTGCAGATGACATTTTTTCTACCGAGGAATCCCGGCAGGAACAGCAGCGGGAACAGGTGCAGCAGATTCCTATTGCGGAACTGCACCCGTTCACGAACCATCCATTCAAAGTGCTGGACGATGAATCCATGCAGCGCACCGTAGAGAGCGTGGAACAGTACGGTGTGCTGTCCCCGCTGATTGCCCGCCCACGCCCGGAAGGCGGCTACGAGATCATCTCCGGGCACCGCCGTCAGCACGCTGCGCAGCTGGCCGGACTGGACACGCTACCTGTTATCGTCCGTCAAATGGACGATAATGCCGCAGTTTTGCTCATGGTGGACTCGAACCTCCAACGAGAGAACATCTTGCCCAGCGAGCGAGCTTTCGCCTACAAAATGAAGCTGGAAGCCCTAAAAAAGCAAGGTGCCCGGTCAGATTTAACTTCCCGACAAATTGTCGGGAAGTTGGAGACGGCAGATTTAGTTGGAAAAGGAAGTGGAGAAAGTGGCAGACAAGTCCAGCGTTTCATCCGCCTGACCAACCTTATCCCTGAACTGCTGAACATGGTGGACGAAAAGAAACTTGCATTCAATCCCGCTGTGGAGTTGTCCTATCTGGACGAAGCCCAACAGCGGGATTTTTTAGAAGCAATGAACGACACCCAGAATGCACCGTCCCTTTCCCAAGCGCAGCGGCTTAAAAAGCTGGCACAGGAAGGGCACTTCTCGTATGACGTTGCCTTTGCGGTCATGGGAGAAGAGAAAAAGGACGAGCTGGACAAGGTGGTCATCAAAAACGACACCCTGCGGAAATACTTTCCCCGCAGCTACACCCCGAAACAGATGGAGGACACCATCATCAAGCTGCTGGAACAGTGGCAGCGCAAACAACAGAGGCAGAACGAACGCTGACTTATACCGTAACGAAAGACCCGATGGGGTCTTTTTCTTTTGCAAACAAAAGGAGAACAGCCTATGAAAAACAACGCTACCCGTACCATCCGCTCCGAGGAGATCACCATTGACGTGCGTATCTGCGCTGCACTGGCGGCAAACCGGGGCGGTGAGGTCTACCTCGCAGCCATTGCCCCGGATATGGAGCTGACCGTCATCACGCTGGACGAGGCTCCCGACATCCTGCCCTGCTTTGAGGAGGACGATGCCTGCCTGAACCTCCCCAACACCTCGCTGCTGCTCTGCTACAACCCGGCGCAGGTGCTGAAGATGGGCGGCAAGCACTACCTGACCGGCCCGGTGATTCTGGTCCGCACCAACATGGACGGCGAGGTCATCTCGCTGACCATTGATGAGGTCTACCTGTTCCAGAAGTATCTGGAAAGCCACAGCATCACCCTGATGGCAGACGACCAGAAGCTGCCCTGCATCTGCATCGACTGAGGTGCCGCTATGTCAACGAGAGCGGAATTTTTCCAGAGGATGTATCCGGGACTGTCCGATGGTGAAGTCATTGATGAACTTATCAAAGCCAGCATATACGGTTTTGAACACGGCCCGGAGGTTGTGACCATCAGTGCCGCAGAGGGCATTCATTATGTGCCTTACGATGCGGAAATGCAGAAAAAGCTTCCGTATTATGGAGGTGCCTACGAAGCCTGCAATATTCCTTTTACGGATTTCCAGATCCGCTATCAGCCGGAGCAGATTCGCATTGTGGATGGTAAACGCATCCTAGAGGATACAGCATTTCTCTGCCGGAAGGACAATGATCACCTCCTTATTCTGCCGAGCCTTTATGAGAAGCTGGATCTGGATGACTGGCTTCTGGCACATCTGTTTTTCTACGACAAGGACGGAAAACGGTGTATCGGCGTGGAATTGTCGGAGGTTGACTGATGCGATTTGTCTTTGGATTTATGCTGTTTGAAGCCGGCGCTTTTTTCGGCTTCTTTGTGGCAGCTCTGTTGAACGCCGCCCGTGCTGGGCAGGAAATCACTATCAAATTCGAGGAGGAAGATAATGGAACAGAACGAGAACACTCTGTCGGTGCTGAAAATTGCACCGGGACAGTATCCGCAGCAGGTCGAGATCGATAACGACCTGAAAGCCTTGCAGCAGGCTGTGGGCGGCTCCATCGGCGCAAGCTACCCCTTTGCTGATGACCCGGTTGCCATCGTCTATAACGATGATGCAAAGCTCATGGGTCTGCCCCTGAACCGTGCCCTGTGGGACGAGGACGGGCTGATGTACGATGTCATTGCCGGAACCTTTCTGGTGGTGGGGCTGGGAGAGGAGGACTTTGTATCGCTCTCCCCGGAGTTGGCGCAGAAGTATGAAGAAGAATTTCATCAACCCGAAGCCTTTCTCCCTCTGGGGCGTCGCCTGATGGTCATTCCGGTGCCGGATGAATCGGTTCAGAATGACGCAGAAAAGGCTGTGAGCAAGCCCCCGGTGGAACATGACCGCTAAGACGATTTTCTGCACAGGAGGTGGTAACGATGCAGGAAGAAATCGAGCATAAGACGGTCAACCTTGCCATCTCGACCACAAAACTGTCCGCCCGCACCCTGCTGCGCGGGATGCAGTTTCTGCTGCGGCAGTACGACAAGCACGCTTCGCAGGGCAAGCAGTCCATGAAGCGGCTGGTACGGCAGAACCGTGGCGTGACCAATGTGGAGATCCAGAAAACCGGCATCAAGGATTTTGACCGCTATGCTAAGCGGTATCACATCGACTACTCCATCCAGAAAGACCTGTCCTGCAAGCCGCCCCGGTATCTGGTCTACTTCAAGGCACAGGACACGGATGCCTTGAATGCAGCTTTCAAGGAATATTCGGCATCGGTGCTGGATAAAACCAAGCGTCCTTCCGTGCTGGCAAAGCTGCATGATCTGGCGCAGTCCGTTGCAAATCTGCCGGACAAAGTGCGGCACAAGCAGGAGGAGCGCGGCCTATGAGCAAAAAGAAGCTTTCCAAGCTGCTGGCGCTCTATCTGCCCTATGTGGTGATTGGGCTTGTAGCTACCAATCTGGGCGAGGCATGGCGGCTGGCTGTGGGTAAGGAACTTGGCGACAAAATCGTATCGCTGATGGATACGCTCCCGGCTGCATTTTCAAATCCGCTGCCCAGTCTGCACCTATTTGACTTGTTCATTGGTCTGTGCTGCGGTGCTGGAATGCGGCTGGCGGTGTACCTGAAAGGCAAAAACGCCAAGAAGTACCGTCACGGCATGGAGTACGGCTCTGCCCGGTGGGGCGGACCCAAAGATATCGAGCCGTTCATGGCTCCAAAGTTCGAGGACAATATCATCCTCACCAAAACGGAACGGTTGATGATGAGCAATCGCCCACCGGACCCCAAGAATGCCCGGAATAAAAATGTGCTGGTGGTGGGCGGTTCCGGCAGCGGTAAGACAAGGTTCTTTATCAAGCCGAATCTGCTGCAATGTGATTCCAAGAATTTTCCGGTATCATTCGTGGTTACAGATCCGAAAGGTAGTATCGGCGTGGAATGTGGAGAAGCCCTGTTAAAGCACGGCTACAAGCTAAAATTCTTCAACACCATCAACTTTTCCAAGAGTATGCGCTATAACCCCATGGCGTACATCCACAGTGAAAAGGATGTTCTGAAACTCGTGACCGCACTGATGACCAACACCAAAGGTGAAGGTCAGGGCGGCGACCCATTCTGGGACAAAGCGGAACGGCTTTTGCTGGTTTCACTGATTGCCTATCTGCATTATGAAGCCCCAGTTGAAGAGCAAAACTTTGCAACATTGCTGGAAATGCTAAACACTATGCAGGTTTCGGAAGATGATGAAACCTATCAGAATCCGGTAGACCTGTTGTTTGAGGATCTGGGTAAGAAAAAACCAAAATCCTTTGCAGTGCGGCAGTACAAACTTTATAAGCTGGCTGCCGGCAAAACGGCTAAGTCCATCCTTATTTCCTGCGGTGCCCGGCTCGCACCCTTCGATATTCAGGAAGTCCGCGACGCCACCATGTATGATGAGTTGGAACTGGACAAGCTGGGTGACCGGAAAACGGCGCTGTTCCTTATCATGAGCGATACGGACAGCACCTTTAACTTTCTGATCTCCATGATCTACACCCAGCTTTTCAACTTGCTGTGCGACAAAGCCGATGATGTGTACGGCGGTAAGCTGCCCATCCATGTGCGGTGCCTCATTGATGAGTGTGCTAACATTGGTCAAATTCCGCAACTGGAAAAACTGGTGGCTACCATCCGCAGCCGTGAGATCTCGGCGTGTCTGGTCTTGCAGACCCGCAGCCAGTTGAAAGCCATCTACAAAGATAATGCGGATACCATCGTGGGCAATATGGACAGCCAGATTTTCCTCGGCGGCAGTGAGCCTACCACCCTGAAAGATCTTGCCGAAGCACTCGGCAAGGAAACCATCGACAGCTACAACAATTCAGATACCCGTGGCAATAGCCCAAGCTATGGCACCAACTATCAAAAACTCGGCCACGAACTTATGAGCCGGGATGAACTGGCGGTGCTGGATGGCGGCAAGTGCATCCTGCAGCTTCGTGGTGTGCGCCCATTTTTGAGCGACAAGTACGACCTGACCCAGCACCCGAACTACAAGTACACCTCCGATTATGACCCCAAGAACGCCCTCGATATCGAGAAGTTCTTGAACCGAAAAGAAAAAATCCACCCGGATGATACCTTCATCATGGTAGATGCCGATTCACTCCCGCCCGCCTGATAAGACGAGCGGTTATTTTTTACCCATTGACCCAACAGGTACACCGGAAAATCAGCCTTCGCCGTGGTTTTCGGCTTTTTGCAAACGGATTTCAGGTGTGTGCAGGGTCACTTTTTCAAAACAAAGGAGATTTTTCTATGGAATTCTTTAACAGCGCAGTGGACGTTCTGAAGACTCTGGTTGTGGCATTGGGTGCCGGTCTGGGCGTGTGGGGTGCCGTCAACCTGATGGAGGGTTACGGCGGCGATAACCCCTCCGCAAAAAGTCAGGGTATGAAGCAGCTGATGGCTGGCGGCGGCGTTGCCCTGATCGGTATCACTCTGGTGCCCCTGCTGTCCGGTCTGTTCGGCTAATTCGCTCTCACATAAACACAGTTTGACCCATAAGTACACTAGCAAATCAACTTCTGCCGCAGCTTACGGTGTTTCAATAAATGGATTTCAGGGGTGTGCAGGGTCGCTTTTTCCAAAACAAAGGAGATTTTACTATGGAATTCTTTAACAGTGCAGTGGACGTTCTGAAGACTCTGGTGGTTGCTCTGGGTGCCGGTCTGGGCGTGTGGGGTGCTGTGAACCTCATGGAAGGTTACGGCGGCGATAACCCTTCTGCCAAGAGTCAGGGCATGAAGCAGCTGATGGCTGGCGGCGGTGTTGCCCTGATTGGTATCACCCTGATCCCCCTGCTGAGCGGTCTGTTCGGCTGATTTTTTCCGGGCGGCGATTGCCGCCCCGTACATATTTACTTGCAAGTGCTTCCAGCCCCTCCGTGGCAAACGGATTCTTATCACAAGAGGAAACGCATTGCAAATCGAATATTCACCTTTATTCTGAAAGGACGGTGCTATTATGCAGATTTTGACTCACCTTATTTTTCTGCTCAACCTGCTCAAGGCCCTGATCAATCATTTTTCCTGATGGGTGGTGGCACTGAGTGGAAACAGTTCTCAAAGCGATCTCTAATTGGATAAAGTCACTACTGACAGCGGCAATTATGTCCAATCTTTCCGGACTGTTCGATGATGTGAACACCCAAGTGGGCAACATTGCACATCAGGTCGGCACCAAACCATCCAGTTTTGAACCGCGCGTTTTCGCTATGATCGAAGCACTCTCCCGGAATGTTGTGTTACCCATTGCAGGTGTGATTTTGACCTTCATTGCCTGCTACGAACTGATTGAGATGATCACCCAGCACAACAACATGGCACAATTTGAGCCCGCACTGCTGATGAAATGGATCTTCAAGACTGCCGTTTCGGTCTGGATGATTTCCAACACTTTCGACATCATCATGGCGGTGTTCGACGTGACCCAGCAGGTCGTGGCAAATTCCAGCGGCATTATTTCCGGCAACACACGGGTCAACGACATCGGGCTTTCCATGCTGCAATCCAGCATGATGCAGATGGACGTAGGACCCCTGTTCGGGCTGTTCTTGCAGTCTTTCTTCATTGGCATCACCATGCGCATCCTGTCCATCGTGATTTTCGTCATCGTCTACGGAAGAATGATTGAGATCTACATGATGGTCAGTCTGGCTCCGGTGCCCATGGCAACATGGGGCAACCATGAGCAATCCCATGTGGGACAGAACTATCTTCGTTCTCTGTTCGCGCTGGGATTTCAAGGTTTCCTAATCCTGATCTGCGTGGCGATCTACGCTGTTCTGCTCCAGAATGTTGCCATATCCGGGGATGCCATCAACTCGATCTGGAGCATCGTGGGGTATACCGTGCTGCTCTGCTTCTCGCTGTTCAAGACCAGCTCTGTCGCCAAAACTCTGCTGGGTGCCCATTGATTCGGAGGTGAAATTTTGGCAGCTTATATTTCCGTGCCGCGCGATTTCAGCAAGGTGAAGTCCAAAGTAGCCTTCAACCTGACCGCCCGGCAGCTTATCTGTTTTGGTGCAGCGGCAGTCGTAGGCGTGCCGCTGTTCTTTGTTCTGCGGGACACCGCTGGCAATTCCGGTGCTACCCTCGGCATGATGGCGGTCATGCTGCCCATGTTCTTTCTGGCCATGTATCAGAAGAACGGTCAGCCGGCTGAAAAGATCCTGCGGTACTACTTTCAGGCGCGCTTTGTTCGCCCGAAGGTGCGTCCGTACCAGACCCGCAATTACTATGCACTGCTTATGAAGGGAGATGACGCCCATGATTCCGTTTCTGAAAAAGAATAAGGACGGCAAAAAGCCGCCCAAGTCCACGGTGCCCCGCACGGCACAGGAGAGCATTCCGTTCCAGCGGATGTTTGAGGACGGCACCTGCCGTGTCCGTCCCGGCTACTACACCCGCACCATCCAGTATCAGGATATCAATTATCAGCTCGCGCAGCAGGAGGACAAGACCGCTATCTTTGAGGAATGGTGCAGTTTTCTCAACTTTTTCGACAGTTCCATCCACTTTGAACTGTCCTTCGTGAATACCGCCACCGATTCGGCAGACTTTGAAAAGTCCATCCGCATCCCGTACCAGCAGGATGGTTTTGACGATGTGCGAGCCGAGTACAGCCAGATGCTGCGGCAGCAGCTTTCCAAGGGCAACAACGGTCTGACCAAGACCAAATTCCTGACCTACGGCATCGAGGGCGACAGCATGGCGCAGGTCAAACCCCGGTTGGAGCACATCCAGAACGACCTGATGAACAACTTTCACAGGTTGGGCGTTCTGGCAAAGCCGTTGGACGGTACGGAGCGTCTGCGGCTGATGCACGGGATGCTGAACATGGATGGAGCCAACAAGTTCCACTTCAACTGGAAAGACCTTGTGCCCAGTGGTCTGTCCGTAAAGGATGCCATTGCCCCCACTGCGCTGGCGTTTAAGAACAGCCGCACCTTTCAGATGGGCGGCATCTTCGGAGCGGTCAGCTTTCTGAATATCACGGCTTCTGACCTGAGCGACCAGTTGCTGAAGGATTTTCTGGACATGGATTCCAGCCAGATCGTTACCATGCACATCCAGTCCGTTGACCAGAACAAGGCCATCAAAACCATCAAACACACCATTACCGAACTCGACCGCAGCAAAATCGAAGAGCAGAAGAAAGCCGTCCGCGCCGGATACGACATGGACGTGCTGCCGTCTGATTTGGCGACTTACGGCAGGGATGCCAAGGCACTGTTGAAGGAGTTGCAAAGCCAGAACGAGAGAATGTTTTTGGTGACGTTCCTCGTGTTGAACACCGGAAAAACCGAGCAGGAACTGGAAACCAACGTGTTTCAGGCGGTCAGCATTGCGCAGAAGCACAACTGCGAATTATGCCGCCTTGATTTTCAGCAGGAGCAGGGGCTGATGAGCAGCCTGCCACTGGCAGACTGCCAGATTGAGATCCAGCGCGGTCTGACCACCAGCAGCACAGCGATTTTTGTGCCGTTTACCACACAGGAGCTGTTCGACAACGGCAAGGAAAGCCTGTATTATGGCTTGAACGCCCTGTCCAACAACCTGATTATGGTTGACCGGAAGAAGTTAAAAAATCCCAATGGTCTGATCCTCGGCACTCCCGGTTCCGGTAAATCCTTCAGCGCAAAGCGTGAGATCTGCAATGCGTTCCTCGTGACGGACGATGATATCATCATCTGCGACCCGGAAGCAGAGTACGCTCCGCTGGTGGAGCGTCTGCATGGGCAGGTCATCCACATCAGCCCTGCCAGCACCCAGTATATCAACCCGATGGACATCAACAGCAACTACTCGGAGGAGGACAACCCGTTGGCTTTGAAAGCCGACTTTGTGCTGTCCCTGTGCGAACTGGTGGTCGGCGGCAAAGAGGGCTTGCAGCCGGTGGAAAAGACGGTCATTGACCGCTGCGTCCATGTGATCTATCGCAAGTATTTCGAGAATCCCACCCCGGAAAATATGCCGCTGTTGGAAGATCTGTACAACGCCCTGCTGACGCAAGATGAACCGGAAGCCCGCCATGTGGCGGCTGCGCTGGAAATCTACGTCAAGGGCAGTTTGAACATTTTCAATCACCACACCAACGTAGATATCAATAACCGCATCGTCTGCTTTGACATCAAGCAGCTGGGCAAGCAGCTCAAAAAGCTGGGTATGCTCATCGTGCAGGATGCCGTGTGGGGGCGTGTGACAGCCAACCGCAGTGCCGGAAAATCCACCCGGTACTATGCAGACGAGTTCCACCTTTTGCTGAAAGAGGAACAAACTGCGGCGTACAGCGTTGAAATTTGGAAGCGTTTTCGTAAGTGGGGCGGCATCCCGACAGCCCTAACGCAGAACGTCAAAGATCTGCTGGCAAGTCCCGAAGTATCAAATATTTTTGAGAATTCGGACTTCGTTTATATGCTCAATCAGGCGAACGGTGATCGGCAAATCCTCGCAAAGCAGCTCAATATCAGCCCGCATCAGCTTTCCTACGTTACCCACTCCGGCGAAGGTGAAGGGCTGCTGTTTTTCGGTAACGTGATCCTGCCCTTTGTTGACCACTTCCCGAAAGACCTTGAACTCTACCGCATCCTCACGACCAAGCTCAACGAGATCTCGGAGGGCGCACAGAAATGAGTGAACCGAAACTGATCATCAAAGAGGAATCGTCCGCAAAAAAGACCCGTTCTCCCCCGAAGAAACCCAAGGTGGAGCAGTCGGTGCCCAGAAAGAAAAAGCTGAAAACCGATGCAGATAAGGCTGCGGAAAGGGCGCAGCACCTGCGTTTTGGCAAAGCCGAGATCACCCCGGATGAAGCATCCCGCATGACAAAGCAGCAGAAACGTGCTATGTATGCCGCTGCTGCCGCCCGGTCTGCGGTGCACCGTGAAGTTGACCAGTACGAGGATGAAAACGTCGGTGTGCAGGCTCTGAGCGAGGGCGAAAAAGCCGCCGAGACCACCCACGATATTGCCAAGAGCCGCTATGCCCGGAAGCTGAAAAAGAAAGCCAAGATGCAGGGCAAGAAGGGCACCAAAACCGCTAAATCTTCTGCACGAGAGCCGACTGCGGCACAAGATGCAGGCGCATCCGGCACCGGCGAGGGCGGCTCCAACTGGCTCTCCCGATGGCGGCAGAAACAGGATATTCAGAAAAGCTACCGTGCCGCAACCCGGTCGGGCGGCACTGCTGCACAGACCGCAGGCGGTCAGAAAGCTGCATCTGGTGGTGTTCCTGCTGCAAAGTCCGGTATGGAGCAGGTCATCGACAAAGGAAGATCGGTGGTCAGCACCGCAGTCAACGGCATTGCCAATTTTGCAAAGAGCAACGCGCACGTTCTTTTGATCGTGGGCGTTTTTCTTTTGCTCCTGCTGCTGGTCATGTCGGCGTTTTCATCCTGTTCTATTTTGTTTTCCGGCACTACGCATGTTTCCGGGCAGACCATCTACACCGCCGAGGACCGGGACATCCGGGGCGCAGAGCAGGACTATAAGAAACTGGAAAAAGAGCTGGACAAAAAGATCAAGCGCACCCCGCAGGACCACCCCGGATACAACGAGTATCAGTATCACCTTGACCCCATTGAACACGACCCGTGGCAGCTGACCTCGTTTCTCACGACCCTGTATGACGACTATACCCGGTCGGAGGTACAGGGTAAGCTGAAGGAAATCTTCAAAAAGCAGTATAAGCTGACAACATGGGTGGAGGTGCAGATACGGTACAGAACCGTTTGGGTCATCAGCCCGGCGGGCATCCCTGTGCCCACGCAGGTGCCCTACGAATACAAAATTTTCCACACGAAGCTGGAAAACCGTGGCTTGGAGGTCGTCATCCGGGAAGAACTGACCGAAGATCAATGGCAGCGGTATCAGATTTTTCAGGACACGCTGGGCGGCAGACCCTACCTTTTTAATGGAGGCTTACCGCCCGGCGGCTCGGATGGCTCCGGCGCACCCGGCATCGACTACACGGTTCCTGCGGAAGCTCTGACCGACAGCGAATTTGCGGCTATCTATGAGGAAGCCAAAAAATATGTCGGCACGCCCTATGTGTGGGGCGGAAGTTCTCCCGAAACAGGCTTTGACTGTTCCGGTTACGTCTGCTGGGTCTATAACCAGAACGGTTATGACGTGGGGCGTACCACCGCCAATGGACTTTGGCAGAAAAGCCAGCATATTTCCGAAGCAGAAGCAAAACCAGGCGATTTGGTTTTCTTCAAAGGAACCTATGATACGCCGGGGATGAGCCATTGCGGAATCTACCTTGGAAACGGCATGATGGTGTCCGCTGGAGATCCCATCAAATATGCGAACATTCATTCGTCCTACTGGCAGCAGTATCTTGCCGGATTCGGGCGGCTTTCAAAATGAAACGGAGGGTTTACGATGAGTGAAAAACTGGATAAGCTGCGGGCAACGCTCAAAAAGGAGCAGGAACGCCGCATCAAGCTGAACAACCGCATTGCAGTGCTGGAGCGGCGGATTCAGGAGGAAGAAGCTGCCGAGGTCAGCAGCATGGTACGCACGGCCAATGTGACCCCGGAACAGCTTGCCGCTCTGCTGCGACAGTCGGCCAACACTACCCCGAACCCGGCTGCACTGGCAGCGGTGGGAGCTTCGTTTGAGAAGGAGAAAAATGAAGATGAAGTTTAAGAAGTTTGGTGCACTGCTGCTGTCGGCGGTGCTGTGCATCGGTATGGCCGCTCCCGCTTTCGCCTATGAGGGTGATACCGCCCCGGTGGAGGAGCCTGTTCTGCCGGAAGTCGTGGAGGAAGATACTGTCACCATTACGGACGAGGAAGCGGGTGCATTGACCCCGGAAGGCAATCTGTCACTGGTGGACGATTACCACACCAACTATTCCGATGGCAGCGGGCAGCAGTTCATCACGCTGGTCAGCAAGTCGGGTGCGACTTTTTATCTGGTCATTGACCGTAATGCCAAGGGACAGCAGACCGTCCACTTCATGAATCTGGTGGATGAAGCCGACCTTCTGACCCTGATGGAAGAAGAGGATGCCGAAGCTTATACTGCTGAAAAAGAAGCTGTGGCGCAGGCCGAACTGGAACGGAAGCTGGCCGAGGAAGAAGCAAAAAAGGCTGCGGAAGAAGCAGCCGCATCCGGTGCTGAGCAGCTGAAAGAAAACAAAATTACAAAGTATGCAGCCGCCTTTTTGGGTGTGCTGGCATTGGTCGGCTTGACGGCGGGCGGCGGCATCTATGCCTTTATGAAGCAGAAACAGAAAAAGCAGGCAGAAAAAGAAGCCCTTGACCCCGATGCAGATTACACCGAGGACAAGGGCGATTTTGAGATTCCCACTGAGGATGAGCCGGAGGAACCCGGCGAGGAGGATAACGCAGAAGAATAATTTTACTGGCGGCGTTTGCCGCCCTACATATTGAAATTCAGATAATCCAAATCGGGACGATGTAGTTATCTCGATCTATGATACCGACTTTTGGCTTCATGCAGACAATAGCACCTTTCCCGCGTGGGACAGAGGCTTTATCCAGCAAAGAAAATACCTTCGTCAGTTCGGTGCCGGGATTCGAGGTCTTTTTGATTTCGATGGGATTCAGAACACCATCCTGCTCCAGAACAATGTCAATCTCCTTTGCATCTTTGTCGCGGTAGTAGTACAAAAACGGCTCTCTGCCGGTATTCAGATAGGTCTTCGCAATTTCGGAAACAACATAGTTTTCGAGGATTGCACCGTTCATGGCACCATACTCCAGAACCTCTGCACTGCTCCACTTGGTCAGATAGCAGACCAATCCCGTATCATAAAAATAGAGCTTTGGGGTTTTTACCAAACGCTTCAGAAGGTTATTGGAATAGGGGTGCAGATAGAAGATGATACCCAGTGTTTCCAGAATGTGCAGCCAATCTTTTGCCTGCTTCTGGTTGATGTCCGCATCCTGTGCAATTTCGGCAACATTCAGCATCTGGGAGCAGCGCGCCGCAACCGCCGTCATGAAACGCAGAAATTTCAGTGCATCGATGGCATCTGAAAGCTCTTTTACGTCGCGTTCAATATAGGTGGAAAGGTAGCTGCTGTAAAAAATCTGGCTATTGGTATTTTTTCCGCTTGCAATAGCGGGCATGGAGCCCCGATAGATACGCTCAAAGATATCTTTGGTATCTGCGGGCACAGCTTTTTCCTCTCGTTTCAGCAGTGCATCCAGATCCACACGGAAGGGCTCGGTATCTGCACCGTTTATTTCTGACTGCGAAAGAGAAGTCATGGACAGCACTGCAACACGCCCGGCAAGTGATTCCTGTACCCCGTGCATCAGCTTGAACACCTGCGAACCGGTCAGCCAAAAAGCACCCGGTTCATGGTGAGTGTCTGCATAGACTTTGATATAGGTAAATAGTTCCGGTGCATATTGAACCTCATCAATCAGAACCGGCGGCTTATGCAGCTGCAAAAACAATTCCGGATCATTTTTTGCGAGTGCCCGCTCGTTCAAATCGTCCAGTGAAACATATCCACGGGAAGTTCCTTCCATGAGCTTTTGCAGCATAGTCGTTTTTCCTACCTGCCGGGGGCCTGTCACAAGCACAACCGGATATTCCTGCGTGACCTGCTGCACAACTTTCTCAAGGCTTCTTGTAATGTAACTCACATTGATCACCTGTTTCCGATTTCGGCTGATTTTTCTTATAATTCCATTTTAGCCGAAAACTTTGTCTTTTTCAAGTACATCTGGGTGTTTTAACCGCATTATAAAAAGTTAGGAGTTGATGCTTATTGTCTTATCGCTTAGTAATCGCAGAAAAGCCCTCAGTCGGGGCAGCTTATGCAAAAGTTCTCGGTGCGACCAACCGTCAGGATGGCTACTGGGAGGGTAACGGTTATCTGGTCAGCTGGTGCATCGGGCATCTGGTAGAGCTTGCTCCGCCCAACGTGTACGATGAAAAGTATGTCAAGTGGAGCGTGGCCGACC